>JACCED011871580.1_pt1 | contig 21148 bp, 22 predicted proteins | sample 7455021 | NCBI WGS metagenome assembly JACCED01 (sample SAMN15323456, study PRJNA562643) | freshwater metagenome | isolation source: river surface water | place: USA:Blue River Watershed | collected 2017-08-19
AAACTTATACTTCACTGATGCTCGTGCTCAAGCCGCTATCACTTTAACAAGTGATAACACTAATATCTTAAGCTATGCAACAGGTGCGTTTACATTCGTAACACCTGACACAGATGCAATTGCTGAAGGTGCTACAAACTTGTACTACACAGACGCTCGTGCAGATGGTCGCATTGCGGCAGCAAGTGTATTTGACTTGTCAGACGTTGACTTAGGCGGTAACGCTTTAAGCGACGGCTATACACTAGTTTGGTCTAGCGTAGCTCAAAACTTCGTTCCACAGAACGTTGCTGTTACAGCTACAACACTAAACTTCACTGGTGACGGTACAACAACAAGCTTTAGCACTGGTGTTGAAGTTACAAGTATCGACAACACACAAGTGTATATTAACGGTTTGATTCAAGCTCCTACATACTCTTACACAATGAGTACAACAAGTGGTGTAACAAGTATCGTGTTTGACCAAGCCCCAGAAGCTAACGATTATATCTTCGTTCGTGTAAGTGCAACATCTAGCTTGACAGCTGGTGGTGTTCTAAACGAACAAAGTAACATCGATGGTGGTACATACTAATCTTAACTGATTAGAATCAAAAAGGGTACAGTGAAAACTGTACCCTTTTTCACTAAATAACATATCGCTAAGAAGCACCAGGTTGCCTAAAAATGCCAATTTTCCGTGGAAAAAACTTTGTAAGTGCTGTCTCTGACTACAAAGATAGCGTCAGAGTTGCAGTTCGTTCTAATATAAATCTATCAGGTACCGTACAAGTTGTTGACGGTGTTACTCTTTCTGACAAAGATAGAGTACTAGTTTCTGGTCAGGCAGTAGCTTCTCAAAACGGAATTTACATCTGGTCAAGTGCAACAAGCCAATTGTCTAGGGCAGAGGATGCTGATTCGGCATTTGAATTGAGTCCTGGTAACAGAATTTACGTTGAAGAAGGTAATACCTACTCTCAAACTAATTGGGTACTAATTACAACAGGTATTATCGTACCTGGAGTCACTAGTATTGTGTTTGCCAAGGAAAGTAAAGTGGGCCCAATGGCACAATTTGGTACTTTTGGTGCGGCAAACAAGACTTTACAAATACAAGTTGACGAGTCTGGGCAAGTTGACTCGGTTACTGAGGTAGAAATTGACTTAGACGGCGGTGAATTCTAAGTATTACAACATTATTACATCTAAAGTAAAACGGGCATAACAGCCCGTTTCTTTTTGATCCAGGTAAATAAGCTTGAAAGGGTAATCTCGAGAAACTTACCCGATTCCGAAAGGGAGTATATACTCAAATGGCCAATACAATCATTTTAAAGCGTAGCGCAACACCAGGTAAAGTTCCAACAACTAGCCAAATTGCACTAGGCGAAATTGCTATTAACACATATGACGGCTTGATTTACATCAAGAAAGATGATGGCACACCAAGCGTAGTTCAAATTGGTGGTGTTACTAGCGTTAACACTAAAACTGGTGATGCAGTTTTAGACTCAGACGACATTAGCGATAGCGGCAAGACCAACAAGTGGTTTAGCAACTCATTAGCACGTGGAGCGATCAGTGCAGGTACAGGTATCAGCTATAACAGCGGTACTGGTGTTATCAGCACAAGTCAAAGCATTTCATCAAGTGCTAGCCCAACATTTGCTGGTTTAACATTAACTGGTAACATGGGTATCACTGGTAACATTGTTCCTAGTGCAGACGTTACATATGACCTAGGTAGCCCAAGCTACCAGTGGAAAGATATTTACGTTGGTCCAGGTTCTTTGTATGTTAATGGACAGAAAGTTCTTCAAGACGACACAGGTACAATTACATTCAGTGCTGACGTAGACCAAAACATCCGTATTAAGACACTTGGTACAGGTATTTTACAGTTGGGCTCTAGCTCAACAACATTGCAAGTTGATAGCACACTACAACTAACAAGTGGCAAGCGTATTACTGATAGTGCTGGCGTAAACGTTCAGTTTGGTAATCCAATCCACATGAACAGCAACAAGATTACTAACTTGGGTACACCAAGTTCTAGTAACGATGCCGCTACAAAAGCTTATGTTGATTCACAAGTTAGTTCAATCAGTACATCAAGTATTGAATCTGGTAACACAAACATTTCTGTTGTTGACAGTGGTACTGGTACAGTTACAGTTACAGTTGACGGTACTACAGCCCTAACAGTTGATGCCAATGGTGTTACAGTTGCTGGTAACTTCACGGTTAGCGGAACACAAACAGTTGTTAACTCAAACACAATCAGTTTAGCTGACAACATTATTACATTGAACAGCGATGCTACTGGTAACCCAACACAAAACGCTGGTATTGACGTTGAACGTGGTGACGAAGCAAACACACAAATTCGTTGGAACGAAGGCACTGACAAGTGGACATTCACTAACGATGGTGCAGTTTATTACCCAATCGCAGTTGGTACAGATGACTTAGCCGAAGGTTCTACTAACTTATATTTCACACAAGCTCGTGCTCGTGGTGCAATTAGTTCAAGTAGCTCAACAGGCGTAAGCTTCAACAGCTCAACAGGTGTTATTAGTTTAGGTTCAATTCCAAACAGCGCACTAAGCAACAACAGCATTACAATCAACGGTACAAGCGTAGCACTAGGTGGTACACGTACATTAGATACTGATGCAGTTAGCGAAGGTAGCACAAACACATACTTTACAAACACTCGCGCTCGCGGTGCTGTAAGTGCTACAGCTGGTACAGGTTTAAGCTATAACAGCTCAACTGGTGCATTTAGTTTAGCAAGTATTCCTAACTCAAGCTTGACAAACACAACAGTTACAGTTGGTACAACAGGTATTGCATTAGGTGCAACAAGTACAACATTAGCTGGTTTAACAAGTGTTACAGCTACAACGTTTACAGGCGCATTAAGTGGTAACGCTACAACAGCAACAACATTGCAAAATGCTCGTACCATCCAAGGCGTAAGCTTTGACGGTTCTGCAAACATTACTGTAGTTACAGCTGGTACTGGTATCAGCGTAAGCGGTACAGCAGTTACTAACACTGGTGTGTTAAGCATTAACAGTTCAACAGGTGCTAAAACACTTGCTCACTACCATGCAACATTCCAAACAGTTACACTTGCACAAGAAACATCAAACGTTTCTGGCACAGTAGCATTTACTTTTAACGAACTAAGTGGCTCAATTCACCACATGGTATTGTTAAACCGTGTTCCATTACGTCCAACAGAGTACAGCGTTAGCGGTACAACATTGACAATTGCTAGTGGTTTTGGTCTAACAGAAGGTGACGAAATCGAAGTAACAGGTAGCAAATTAAGCTAATCTAACTAGTCAAAAGCAAGGGGTTGACATCCCCTTGCTGATGCACTGATTTATTCAGTGGCTATGGGAATAAATGATTATTCCTTCGAACTAGTTAAACCCCATAAGGAGGATTAAAATGTCTTCAAAACGCGAATTGCGAAGTGCTGGTAGTACATCTGCTCAGACACTAGATTCAACAAAATTATACAAAATTAACTCATCAGGTGCCGTTGTTGAAGCAACGACAGTTGCCGGTACAGATATTGTTTTCTCAGGTAGTAAGTCTAGCTTACGCCGTTTATCAGACTTAGAGCGTAACGTTTCTATTCTTGCTGCCAAGGCATTTACAGACGACGGTACAGGTTCTGGTGATAGTGGCGACATTGACTATGCTAAGGCAGCAGGTAAGTGGAACTCATCTCGTACAATTTCATTGGGTGGTGATTTATCAGGTAGCGTAAGCATTGATGGTAGCTCTAACGTAACATTAACTGCAACTATTGCCGCTAACTCTATTGCACTTGGTACAGATACAACAGGCAACTATGTTGCAACAGTTACAGCTGGCACAGGTATTAGTGTAACTGGTTCTGGTAGTGAAACTGCTGGCGTAACAGTTGCAGTTGATACTTCTACTATTTCTACTAAATCATATGTTGATAGCTCAATATCTGCTTTAACACACACTGGCATTGCTGGTAACCTACCAGTTAGCAAGTTAAACAGTGGTACTAACGCAAGTACAAGCACATTCTGGCGCGGTGACGGTACATGGGCAACAGGCGTTGCTGGTCCAACAGGCCCTACAGGCCCAACAGGTCCTACAGGCCCAACAGGTCCTACAGGCGCGGCCTCTACAGTAGCTGGTCCTACAGGCCCAACTGGCCCACAAGGTATCCAAGGTGTTGCTGGTCCTACAGGCCCAACAGGTGCTACAGGTCCTACAGGTCCTACAGGCCCATCAGGAAGCCCATGGGGCGGCGGCACATTTACTGGTGCAGTAGCAATGAACTCGGGCTTATCAGTAACTGGTGCTATTACAGCGACTGGTGAAATTACAGCTTACTACTCTGACGCTAACTTGAAGAAAGACATCGTTGAGATTGAAGATCCGGTTGCAAAGTTAATGAGCATCCGTGGTGTTACATTCCGTCCAAACGAAACAGCTTTGGCTTTAGGTATAACTGACAAAGACGAAGTTGGTGTTATTGCCCAAGAAGTTGAAGCAGTTTTACCACAATTGGTAACACCAAGTGCTTTCAAAGGCTACAAGACTGTTAAGTATGATAAGTTAACAGCATTACTGGTCGAAGCAGTAAAAGCTCAACAGCTACAAATCGACTCTTTAAGAGCAGAAATTGCTAAGTTAGGCGGTTCGGCGACAACTGAACTTTAAGATCTGGTAACTAAAAAGGAGACTAAATTATGGCAATCCTTCCAGCAACTGGATCAGCAATTACGTTTACAAACGTGCGTAAGGGTTATGGTAACACAACCCCAGGCGCAGGTTCAAACGTAGCATTGCGCGGCACACTTGGCGGTTATGTAGGTATCAGCAGTGGTGCTATCAGTCTAAGTACAAACTTTGGCGGTAGAACAACTCCGTACAATACATAATAATGCAAAAGGTCAAGAAAGGGCGGCAACGCCCTTTCTTTTTGGCTAAATTTTATATAACACTATAGATACATAGTTAACAAGGAGCTCACAAATGGCACTAACACAATACGAAATCCTCGCAAAATCAAGAAACTTGCTAGGTCAGACACCATTCAGAACAACATTCGAACGAGAAAATTTTGTTTACGGTAATCTGTCAGGTCCTCGACTATTAATCGAGGTTTGTAAAGAGATTGAACGATTAAATTCGTTGCTAGACTATTCTAAACAAGAATGGGAACGCTCTGCTATTCTAAATGAAATGAACATTCTTGCTGAAAAAGTAGACGAAGTACAAAAAGAAGTTGGCAAAAACGTTGCCAAGTCTTTAGAAGAAGCCGAAGCAGAGTACTGGGTAGGTGAATTAGCACGTAAAGCCGCAGTTGAAGCACTTTGCCAAACTGTAACAACAGAAAACATGGGACAAATGTTAAAGTTGCCAGCAGAGTTATACGAAGAAGCAATTACCAAGTGCCAAACGTTCTTGAATGTTATTAACAAAACAACTCGTTTAGCCGAACGTAAGGCTAACGTTTCTAACGTAAAAGCAGATTCTGAAGAATAATGTTTGGCAAGACTAAAAAAAACTTGTTTGATAAACAACCTGCACTGAGCGAGCAGGTTGTTATCTGCGTACCAACTAACGGGTTGGTACATTCATTGTTTACTTTCTGTCTTGTAAATGCAATTCGTTATACAGAATCGCAAGGTATTCCTGTTGTACTAGACATGGATGCTGGTACAGTACTAAGCAATCAGCGACAAGTGTTACTAAACACAGCCATTGACAGTCACGGTGCTGAACACATTATGTGGTTTGACAGCGATATGACATTCCCCGAAGATGTTATAATTAGATTGCTTGAAAGTAAAAAGGATGTAGTTTGTGCCACATACTCTAAAAGAGTAGAACCTTTTCATCCAACTGCTTTTTACAATATAAATCCTGTTGAACCAATTGATACAACCGACAACGGTTTAGTGTCAGTTAGGTACACTGGTATGGGATGCTTCTTAATGAAAGCAAGTGCCATAGAAGATATTCCAAGCCCACACTTTCCATTAAGCTGGCATGCACCAACTAGTACATGGCACGGCGAAGACATGGGTCTATGCGATTTGTTAACAGAAAACGGTATTAAGATTTATTGTGACTTAGATCTTAGTCGGGAGATTGGCCACATCGGTCAACGAGAGTTTTTTGTGAATCAGGCAAACTAACAAAAAACGCACACCATCGATTGAGCTTTTTGAGATTGATAGCGGCAGATATTTGATATTCTGGATACGCTTCATTGTTAATAACATCTCTCATTAATGCTCCATCGATGAATGTGCTTTTAACTAGTTGTGTCTTTAACTTCTGATCGTATATTATACTTTGTAGCAGTGGATGAGTCCACATTTCTTCATTGATCATTCTGCGAACTTCTAAATACCAGCGTTCGGTATAGCAGATGTCGTCTTTGTATAACTTATTAAGTAGGGGATTGAGTAAGTGTTGTGACCAACAAGCCCTATAAGACATTTGTTGGTGCGGCCCTGAATAGACTACATTTTCTGATTTGGTAGAATTCTTAATTACCCTTAGCATCTTCCAACAAACCTTCCAACGCATCACGGAATCCTCTACTGTTAAACATCTTAGCAGTATTTCTATGTAAGGGCTGTGGCCAGTTCCACAAGTCAACCCAGCAATATCCAGCACTCTCGTGATCTATAATAGGGACAAATTCGTCTTCGCAAAGTATTAGATAGCTACCGTGTCTAAAACGTTTGTCCCTTGTAGTAAATGTGTAAACGTGGCTTACAGCAAGTGTATTAGGAACAGCGGGGAAACCTAGTTCTTCACAAAGTTCACGTTTTAATCCCTCTAAGTCACCTTCATCGTTCTCAAGCTTACCGCCCCATAGTCCCCAACACATACTATGCGACTCACTAGGGCTTCGCAACTGCATCATTGCTCTGCCTGTTTTCTTGCTAACGATAACTGCACCTACTGCTCTCATATATTAATTTAGTTAACAATACGCCAATGGCCTTGCTCAAATGTACCTTCTACTGCTAACACCCAATCGTCCCCAGTAAAGAACAGTTTCTTCATTGTATTAGCATTAGTTGTATACTCACTTGATTGTGTAGCTGAAGCGTCAAAGCTTACTTCCCAGCGTGTGCCATTATACTGAATAATGTCATTTGTAGAAGCAACTAAATCTCCCCAGCTGCCATTTTGTATAACATCGTTAGCTAACAAGTAACGTTGTCCATTAGCCGCAGGTGGTATGTTGCCAGATCCAGGAATACTGCTTTGCGGATCAATGACACCATTAATCATAACAACTGTATCGTTTGGCAACGTAGTTGTATCAAGCACATAGCTTAGAATATTTTCGTTACCGGGAATTTCTGACACACGTAAAATTACTTCAACAGGATCTAGTATATCTCCTATCTTTAATCTTAGTTCAGTGATACCATTATGCATACCGCCGTAATATGTAAAATGTTCCTTCCAACTTAGTGTACCGCCTGTACCTAAATTGTTAATACCATTACGTTGGTTTAGTAACTGAATATAATCTTCAGTTACTTTGATATGTCGGTCCTCAAATGTAATCCATTGTCTTGTTTGCGAAGCAGACTCGTTTAAGATAATGTCGTCAATAAAACCATAGTCAGCCGTCACACTATTCAAAATGCTATGAATAAGAACTTGACGTTTAACCTTAGCAGGTGGGCTTAGATAAATTGGTAGTTGGAAGATTAAACTTGCAACGTCAATGATATCATCTGTGCCTTGTGGAATACTACGAGCAGTCCAAGTAATGTTAATAAGTTCTACAACTGCCAAGCTAGTCCAGTCATATGGGTTTTGGCTACTTTGTAAGTTAACACTTGGATTAAACAACAATAGCAACTGTTCTAATAGTTGTAGCTTTTGTTCTGTGTTACTTGTCCATACGTCAACGTTAATTGTTAAGTCGTATGGAATAGGAGCATGACGCTCTAGTGTATATGTTTCGCCAACTTGGTCGATATATGAGCCAGCATTTGGATCATATGTTTTTTCATATACTTGTACTGAATCTTGGAACGTTGGGTTTAATCTGCGTTCAGCATTTGGCACAAGCTCTGCAATGTAGCAACTGATAGCAGGAACACTTAAAATTGTGTTTTCACTGTTATTGCGAACAATGTGTTGGCTCATACGATTAGTATCGCCATAGCGAACAGGTACTTGATGATAAATGTCAGCACCAGTAGCGTCTTTGCCCATCTTAACAGAGAAGCCACCAAACAGTCGCATAAACTGTAGTAGCCAGCGTCTTATCTGTTGATCATAAAAATATTGTTGTGCCATTAATTATCTGCCTTAGGTTTTGTAAACACCTTGCTTAGAGGTTGTCGCTGATCAATAGTTTCTTTAGTTCCGCTTTGACCGTTAACGCTCGTCTTAGCAGGATTATTAATAAACTTGCCAGCATTGTATGTAGCAGTTGACCAGCCAACTTGATTTAAGTTATCCATAACTCTGTGCCAGCGATTTCCTCTATAAACAAATAGTCTGTTAGGAGTAAAGTCAACACGCATAAACAAGTCGCCTTGCCCTGGACTATTTGGGAATGTTAAACCAGTTGATACACCTGTAGTATCACCGTGACTAGCAACATACTCGGATGTTCTAACAACATTATCAGGAGTTCCATTTGGGTTTCCGTCAAAGCCTTTAATAACAGGCGCAAAGGTTGTCATCTCAGCAGTAGTGTAACCAGCACTTGGTGTTAGTACTTCAGCACTGGCTAAAATTGCATTTGAAATAGCAATTTCTTTGTTGTAAGTGCTTAATGCGTTTTTCAAACTATCCTCATCTTCTGGGTTACCTAGTAATCCACGATACTCTTGTGCATCGTTAATTGGAGATGCTTTGATGCGCCATAAGTGTGGCCACCAAGTTGGACCAAAGCCTTCTGCGGCACGTGCGGCATCTTGAATAGCATAAAACTTGTTAATGCTTTTTGCGTTAGCATCTAATAGTAAGTCATCGTTCAAGTGTGGTAACTCAATAACGTCACCTGGTATAAGCTTACGACCCAAACGTTCTACCATTTCATTTGTGTGAAATGTAATAAACATTGTGTCAGCATTTAAGAACAAACCAAATTGGCTTAAATCAAAGTCTTGGTCTGTTACGTTGTAAGTTCCACGTAACTCGTAAATTGTAGTATCATACACACGGTCACGGTTTTCCATGAACAGCACGTCTTGAATGTCCAATTCTGATATTTCACCTTTTTCTGCCAAGTTGGGCCTAGCAGGATCAGAACCATCCTCAGTAGCCGCAGGTCCAAGATATTTGTGTATTAGTATAGTAGTGCCGCCCGCACCTACCGCTTCGCGAATGATTCGGTCCTGATAGTAGTAGTCTTGCGTCTTAGCGTTTTTCCAAAGCGATATTTTTGGCATAATGTCCCCAGGACCATTTTGGTCCTAAATTTATAAGCTATTTACCGGTTCTAAGTACTTGACAGGCCCGCAATGATAAGTTATAATAGACAAATCGCTATAACACTTTAGGAGCAAAAGATGGCTACAGCAACCAAAAAAGCACCCGCTAAAACGGCCCGTGTAACAAAAAAACAAGTAATCGCACATCGTACTAAGACTGCCCGGGACAATAGCCCTCACTGGGATGGTGCCCAAGAATGGGACGAAGCAAAGTTTACTAACCATTTCCGTACAGCAATGTCTTACTACCGCCTAGAGTCGTCAACAAAAGACTTGCGTCTTAAAGTTGTAGAGTGGATGGAACTAAACAGCTATTCTAAAGATGAAATTAATACGTTCCGTAAACTTAAAGACAGCCGACTGAATAGTACAATGTGTGCCATTGCCGCCTGCTTGCTTCGTGGCATGCCAGAAGTGCATGAAAGTTTTAACAGCGGTAAAGATACAGGTGCATGGTTGCGTTCAGCTATTGCAGATTCCATTACGTCTGGTACCTATGACGATGACGAGCCAGAAGAAGCTGTGGAAGCAAAGCCAGAAGTAAAGAAAGAAACAATCCAAGACCGCTTGGCAGAGAAGTTCTCAGAAGCAATGGGTGAAATTGAAGGTGCCATTGACGAGTTCTTGGCAACAGGCAAAGACTTTTCTGCTTACAAGTTTTTGTCAGCACAAAATATTGCGGTGCAGTATTCATCTAAGATTCCAGATATCATCCAAGGTAAAATTGATGAGATGAATGAGTTCTTGGAAGGCAAGGACGCTCAATTGCTTGAAGGTTATAAGCACATGGGCAAGCGTGAGGTCAAAGCGTATGTTAAGTTTTTGGAAAACATTATTAATGATTCCGTAGCATACAAAACAAGTAAGCTGGCAACTCGTGCCAAGCCCAAGCGCAAGCCTGTTCCTCCAGAGCGTCAAGTTAAGAATCTCAAGTTCCTTAAGGAGTTTGCAGAGCTTGGCCTTAAGAGTATTAACCCAACTGAAATTTTGGGTGTTAGCGAGCTTTGGACTTACAATACCAAGACTCGTAAGTTGGGTCGTTTTGTAGTGTCTATGCACGGTGACATGGCAATTAGTACACTTGGCGTTAAAGGTAGTGCTATTACAGGCTTCGACGAGCTTAAGAGTACCTGCAAGACTTTGCGTAAGCCTGCCGAAAAGCTAGCAGAGTTTAAGACACAAGGTAAGCCTGGATTGCGTAAGTTTATGGACACTATTAAGTCTGTAGAAACCAAGCTAAAAGGACGCATTTCTCCAGAAACCATCTTGCTCCGAGCAATCAAGTAAGTTTTGCTACCAGTCTCCGGTAAATACTACCGGAGACTCTTATGGCAGAACTAAACACAAATACAACACAACGAGCTAAAGCAATCAAATACATCGAGTTAAACCTCGGTGGTGGAATGGTTGATATTGAGCTTGACAAAGAACACTACGATATGGCCCTTGATAGGGCTATCGCCTATTACCGCCAACGTAGTCGCAGAGCTGTCGAAGAAAGCTTTATGATTTTGCGACTAAGCCCAGATCAAAGCAACTATAGATTACCAGATGAAATCATTGAAGTTCGCGTAATGTATCGTCAAAGTGCAGGTGGTGTTGGTAGTTCAGCTACAAACTTTGAACCATTTGAAGCCGGTTACTTAAACATGTATATGTTAAATGCCGCACGTGGACAAGGCCTTGCTACATTTGAATTGTATATGGGACAACGTGAATTACTTGGACGTATGTTTGGTGCCAACGTAACATTTACTTGGTCAAACTCATCTAAGATTTTAAACTTGCATCGTAATGTTAAATCAGACGAAAGCACAGTATTACACACTTATAACTATCGTCCAGACGAAGCATTGTTAACTGATGTATATGCAGGACAATGGTTAAAGGATTATGCTCTTGCCGTATCCAAAATGAGTCTAGGACAAGCACGTAGCAAGTTTGCCAGCTTAGCTGGCCCACAAGGCGGCGTACAGTTAAACGGCAACGACTTGATTCAACAAGGTCAAGCAGAAAAAGACAAGCTAGAAGAAGCATTGTTGAAGTACGAAGATGGCGGCACACCGCTAGGGTTTATTTTTGGATAATGTCTAAGTATTCTACTTTACTTTATAAAATATATCATTGGATTGCAATGATTCCGGGAAAGATATCTTGGAGCAAGAAAACATACATTACGGTAACTGATAGAGATGAGCTTGCTAGATTACTTGCAAACGGATATTACATTATTCTAACAGGCGACAAGCATCACCTTAGTAGTATTGTAGTTTCGTTTTTATCTTGGATTAAAACTGGCGTATGGGCAAATTACAGTCATGCACTAATGAACTGTGATAACATAACTGACCCAACAGATACCGCCAGTTTTAAGTTTGTAGAAGCAACAGGAGTAGGTGTACACTACTCTACATTTGATCAAGTCTTTGAATGTGATACAGTTTGTTTACTAACACCAAACAATATTGATAACGCAGAATGGACTAAAATCATTGATGCACTATTAAAGCAACAAGGTAAACCATACGATGACTTGTTTGACTTAGCAGATGATACTCACGTTAGTTGCGTAGAGTTAGTACTAAATGCACTCAAAGCAGTAAACTACGATGAAGAGTTTGCTGACCTAAAACAGCTAATCGAAAAAGAAAAGAACCTAGTCCCGCAGATGTATAGGACCTGCAAGGACTTTATGGTAAAATACGAAAAGTAAGTTCTTGCTTTAATGTTGCGGTTATGTTAATATAGCGCATGACTACAATTATTGGCGTATGCGGCTTCATTGGTTCTGGCAAAGACACAGCCGCAGATTACCTTGTTAATTTCCACGAGTTTCGTAGAGATTCATTTGCCGCTACACTCAAAGACGCAGTTGCCGCAGTTTTTACTTGGGATCGAGAATTACTTGAAGGTCGAACCAAGGTAGCCCGTGAATGGCGCGAACAAGTAGATCCGTGGTGGGCAAAGAAGCTTGATATGCCAGAATTGACTCCTCGCTGGGTGCTACAATATTGGGGCACAGAAGTTTGTCGTAAGGGTTTTCACGATGATATTTGGATTGCCAGTTTAGAAGCACGTTTGCGTAATAGCAAAGACAGCATTGTTATTAGCGATTGTCGTTTCCCAAATGAAATTAAAGCTATCAAAGAAGCAGGTGGCAAGGTAATTTGGGTACAGCGTGGGGAGTTGCCAAGCTGGCACATTATGGCAGGCAAAGCTAACAACGGTGATATTGTTGCCGCACAAAAGCTAAAACAACTAGGCATCCATGCTAGCGAAACAGCTTGGGTAGGCACAAAGTTTGATGCTATTATTGACAATAATGGTAGCATTGACGACTTGTATAAGCAGTTAGCCAGCGTTGTCCAGTAAAATTTAAAAGCAACTATTCCGCTAAATAGGTCCAGAAACGTTGCTATGAGCTAAATATCTCTGAAGAAGGGCAAGAATCCCTTAAAGAATGGAGATATTATAATGGCTCAGTTAGTTTCCCCAGGCGTAAGCGTATCAGTTATTGATGAAAGCGCATACGCATCTGCAGGCAACGGTACCGTACCAGTTATTGTTTTAGCAACACGATCAGGAAAGACAGCTCCTGATGGTTCATCTGCTCAATATACTACAGCACCTTTTGCTAAAAAACCCCTAATTGTTACTAGCCAACGCGAGTTGGTACAACTATACGGTGAACCTAAGTTCACTATCGTTGACGGTACACCTGTACATGGTCACGAACTAAACGAATACGGCTTGCTTGCCGCTTATTACTACCTTGGTGTTGCCAACCGTGCTATCTTAGTACGTGCTGACCTAAACATGGAAGAACTAGAGCCACAAGCAGAAGCACCAGTTGGCCCACCAGCTAACAACCAATACTGGTTAGATACAAACGATAGCCAATTTGGTCTATTTGAAGCTGTTGGTGGTAAGTGGGTTTCTAAAACTGTTACTGTTACAGACGGCACTCCTGGTGCTGGTATTGGTAGCAACGGCGACTACGCTCTTGACGCATCTAGCTCAACAAGAACATATTTCAAGAAAGTTGCTGGCGCATGGAGAGAAGTTAATTCTGCAAGCTTAGTAAAAACAGTTACTTTAGCACCTCACTATCAGGTACCAAGCGCATCAGTTGATGGCGATGTTTGGTTAAAGACAACAAGCCCAAATGCTGGTTTAAATTTACGCATTAAGAAATACAACTCTACAACAGAAAGTTGGACAGTACAAAAAATTGGTCCAAGCAAAGCTGACATGCTAGTTGGTTATGAAGACAATGCAACAGCTACTACTGAATTTGGTAGCGCATTAGTTACAAACAGCTTATATGTACAGTTTGATGAGCCAACAGCCGCTCGCTTTACAATTAAGCGTTGGGATGGCGCAAGCTGGATTACATTAGATCCAAGCGCAAGCGATGCCGCTCCAACAGGTCCTATCGTTGATGGTCGTTTATGGTATGATGCTGGCACAAACGTTGACATCTATGTTAAGGCTACAGTTGACGATACACCAATCTGGACAGCAGTAGAAAGCGTTCACGTTAACACAACAGAACCAAGTAGCGCAAGCAATGGTGATGTATGGGTTGATACAAACGACATGGCCAACTACCCAGTAATTAAATTCTACAACGGTAGCGAATGGGTAACACGCGATAACGCAGACCAAACAACAGAAGACGGTTGCTTATTTGTTGACTTAACAGCAACAGCAGGCGACAGCAGTGGCGTTGAAGGTGGCGCAACTCCTATGGACGATCAAGTTCCAAATCCAGCTTACTACCCAGATGGTATGCTATTATGGAACAGCGCAGTAAGCTCTGGTAACGTTAAGAAGTGGAATGCCGCTGAAGAATTCTGGCAAACAGAATCTGGTAACGTTGACAGTGGTTTCAAAGCAGGTGCTCCATACATGTTTGAAAAAGCTCAACGCCGTGTAGTTGTAAAACGTCTACAAGCCGCTTTAACAGACAACGAAGATTTACGTGCAGAAACATTAGACTTTAACTTGGTAGCAACACCTGGTTATGTTGAATGTATGGACGAAATGATTACATTAAGTTATGACCGTAAGGAAACAGTATTCGTTATTGGTGACACTCCAATGAAGTTGTCAAACAGAATGAGTGCAGTTCACACATGGGCAATGGGTACAGAAGCTGGTACTAACGGCGCCGATGGTTTAACAACACGCAGTGGTAATGCCGCAATTTACTACCCAAGCGCATTGTCTACAGACTTAGACGGTAATGATGTTGCAGTTCCTGCAAGTCATGCAGTTCTACGTGGTTATGCTTATAACGACCAAGTTGCTTATCCATGGTTTGCTCCAGCTGGTTTAACACGTGGTGTTCTAAGTGGCGTAAGCAACTTAGGTTTAGTAAACGCTGAAAACGAGTTCTTACCATTAGCATTGAACCAAGGTCAACGTGATACATTGTACCAAGACAACATCAATCCATTGGTTAATTTCCCAGGACAAGGTTTGTTTACATGGGGTCAGAAGACATTATATCCGTTTGATTCTGCCCTAGACCGCGTTAACGTTGCTCGCTTATTAGTATATCTACGCAAGCAGTTTGACATTATTGCTCGTCCGTTCATCTTTGAACCAAACGACAAGATTACACGTGACCGCGTAATTAAGGTGTTCAATGGATTCTTATCCGACATGGTTTCAAAACGTGCTGTCTATGACTTCTTGGTAGTTTGCGATGAAACAAATAACACACCAACAAGAATTGACAGAAACGAATTGTACATTGATATCGCAATTGAGCCAGTTAAGGCAATTGAATTCATCTACATCCCAGTTCGAGTTGTAAACACTGGCGCGATCGCCAATAACACTAAATAACGACAAGGAGAACTGAAAATGGCAGTCGATTTAAGTAAATTTAACGTACCAGGTGGGGCCAGTGGCCCTCTGGTACAGCCTAAGCTAGGTTATCGTTTCCGTGTCACCCTTACTGGTTTTGGTACCGGTGATACGCTACAGTTAACAAGCCAGGTAGTAAGTGTTGGTCGTCCAAGTGTAACACATGATGACGTTGTAGTAGACGTTTATAACTCACGTATTAACTTGGCCGGTAAGCACTCATGGGACCCAATTACATTAACTGTAAAAGATGATGTAACAAACGAAGTAGTTCGTGCTATTGGTTCACAGTTGCAAAAGCAAGTTGACCATGCTAACCAATTCTCAGCTAGATCTGGTAGCGGTTATAAGTTTGAAATGGTAATTGAAAACTTAGACGGTAGTGAAGCTGTGCTTGATGCATGGACATTAGGTGGTTGCTATATCCAAAACGTAAACTATGGTGAAAACAACTACTCAGCTAGTGATCCTCTAAACATTACTATTGCTATCAAGTATGACAATGCTCAACACGAAGATCAAATGACTGGTGATGTTGGCGGTGGCGACTTGGCTACAGGTGGTTAATAAAAGCTCACTTTAATAAAGTGATAAGTAAGTGTAAGCAGAAATGTTTGCCCTTATTAGGAGAAAGAAATAAAGGGCGAGAAATCGCCCTTTATCATTGATATGAGTTACTTCAAGTACGAAAATTCAGCAACTAAAAAAATACTTAACGGCGTTGAGGTACATCCTGATGACACGCCACTTGGCGATGGGCACCCATATCTAAAGTTTGCTTATGAAGTAAAGTTTATAACAACTAGTGGGGAATATGGTTACGACACTACGCCTGTGTTTTTGGCTAAGACATGTGAATTACCACGTTGGACAGCAGACACACAAGTAGTTAATGTTTATAATCACAAAACACTTGTACAAACAAAACTAACATACGAACCTATTACAATGACATTGTATGACCAAACTAACAATGCAGGCGATGCAATGATTTGGGCATGGGTTCAAGAACAATTTGATCCAACAGACGGTAGTAAAGCCGCTAAGTTTAAATCATTTGAAGTTGAAATTAAAATGAAAAATCTAAGCGCACCTGGCGCTGAAGATAAAATTTACAAATTAAAGAATGCTTTCATTGTTGACGCACAACACGATACACTAGACTATTCATCAAGTGAACCTGTTATGTGGTCACTAACAATACGTTACGAAGATTTAGAAGCACCAGGCTTTCAAGGTCCTACACCTACTGCACCAGCACACATCAAGCCACTGCCAAAGCCACCAGCACCAGTTAAGCCAGCTGATGGTAAGAAAACACAAAGCAGTAGCTTTACACCAATTACAAAGCCTCCTAAGAAAGACGCAGTCAAAGCACAAGAAGCTCCTGCTGAACAGCCAATGTACACTGATCCATATGGAACTACAGATGGTGCGGCAATTATGAGTGTAGCTGGCACGGCACCTAAAAAAGAAATATCGTGGCCAAGCTGGGTTCCTTTCCTTGGAAGGAAAAGCACAAATGGTAATATAACAAATAACACAGATGGCACAGTAAGACCTGAAACATCTGCGCCTGTTTATAATAGCAATACTGGTACAGACAAAACAACATCTCCAACTAGACCTCCAGTTAGTCCAGCTACAGCAGATTTTATCTCTCGCCGAGAGAAAGAAGTAAACCAAGACAATGGTCTAAACACTGAATATAAAAAAGCTTATATTGAAGCTCTTAAGAAAAATCCTCCTTTAACGAGCAGTCCGCAATCACAAGCCAGTGCAGATCAGCGAGCTAGGTTAATTGCTTTACAAACTGCTCCACAGTATAAGAGTCAAACTAGAACTGTTGACAACGGAGTAATAGTAGATAAGCTAAATGCCAATAACAAAGAACCATATGCCGCACCAGCCAGGGCTGGCAATACAAATGCTAATGCTAACATCAATGACAAAAAAGGCGATGCAATTGTTAGCAGACAAACAACACTTGAAAATAATGTTAGATCTGCACAAAGCGTTAACGATCAAAATGCCGCACGTCAAGCATACAACCAGGGCAAGCTAACACCGTCGCAAGTAGCTGAATATCAAAAGACTGGTAAAGTGACAGGCATCAAAGGTGCACCAGGCTACGACTCAAAAGATAAATCGGACTTCTAATGACAACATACAAAGTAATACCCCAAGTAGATTTTGATAAAGCAGTACAGCGAGTGCTATCACTTGGCTTAGCTAGAACACCAGCTGAAAATATAGTGTTGGCATTTTGGAAAGCTAGTCAAGATTTAGATTTGGATTTTAGAACATTAATTGAGCAATCTACTGCTAGCGGAACATTAGATGTTAGCCAAGATATTCTTGATAGAATAAATTTAAATTTGCCTGACACTATTAGATACTATAAAAATGTTCCTAAGCCAACACTACAACTAGCCGCCCGGGAGTTTTAATGGCTAACAACTACGCCCAGGGTTTTTACACTTTGCTACACCCTGAAAAGTATGTAGGCAAAGGCACACCCAAATATCGCAGTGGATGGGAACTAACCTTTATGCGATTCTGTGATAACCATCCCAGTGTAGTAAGTTGGGCTAGCGAAAATGTACGCATACCTTACAGAAATCCTTTTACAGGACGAGATACATTTTACGTACCTGACTTCTTTGTAGTATACCAAAATGCTGGAGGTCGCAAAGCAGAGCTAATTGAAATTAAGCCTAAAGCACAAGCAGTAATGGAACTTGCCCGTAGCCAGCAAGAAAAAGCCGCTGTAGCACTTAACATGTGCAAATGGGCAGCCGCCCGCATTTGGTGCAAGCAAATGGGTGCTACGTTCCGTGTTTTAACGGAAGAAGATATCTATAATAACACCAATCCGACTAAGAAACGCCGCAAATAATCATAAGTACAGTATGACCAAAAAATTAGAAGAAGTGTTTGGCTTTCCACCGATTGAGGAAGTTAACACTAATCTAGACACACAAGAAACTCAAATACCTGAAGAAATTCAGGGCGAGCTAGATGTTGCCCATGCTACTATTGACATGGCAAATCGTGTTGATATTGCATTGCCTACTGTAACAGATATGGCAACAGCAGAACGCGAGTTAGACAAGCTAGCTAATACTGCTCAGGAACAAAGCGAGCGTTTGATGGATTTGGGATTTAACGTTGACGATAGAAATGCGGGTAAGATCTTTGAAGTAGCGGCACAGTTGCTTAAAACAGCAGTTGATGCAAAAACAGCTAAAATTGACAAAAAGCTCAAAATGGTTGAACTACAGTTGCGTAAAGCACGTATGGACAAAGAAAAGGGCAATGAAGATCCTAATGTACTTGATGTAAGCGATCAAGGACTTGTAGGAAACCGCAATGATATTGTTAAAGCTATCCTAAACCGTGTGGGTCAGAATAAATAAGTCATGAGAGGATTTAATTATGCCCACTTTATTAGAGTATATTAATCAGTTACAAAAGGAGCATCGCTATCGCATTAAGATGGCATTTGCCCCTAGTGAAAGACAGTTAGAAGTATTAGAGCGTCATATGAAAAAATATGATGCACTAGAAGTTGGCCGCCCTGAAAAGCTAATGCTACAAGCACAACCAATGGATTTCCCACAGCTTGGTGGACATGAAATTGTTATCGTTGACGCAGTAACTCGCTTACCAGTAAGTATGCCAACATTAGAAGCAGAGCTTCGTTCTTTGATGTTTGTCAAAGATGGATTAATCAGAGTATTCGGTCGTGACGAACCCGTTGAAAAAGAAATCGAAGACGGCACAGAGCCAAACCATGAAGCTAAACTAGGTACAGACTACAGCGATGCTGAAGCTAACCCAGTTAAAGCAGAAGATGCGGCCGGCGATACTTATAACCAGAATTTGTTAAAAGAGCTTGATAAGAATCGTGCCGACACAAAGGCTGGAATTGTTAAAGCGGCAGCTAAGTCAGATGCGCCAATGAGCGACCCAACTTGGGAAGGCCCAGCAGATGGCAAAAAGAGCCCATTGAATACAATTAAAAATCCAATGCCAACAGCAAAAGGAATCAAGCGATGAAAACAACTAAAAAATTAAACGAAGGCATTCGCGTAGCCAAAGAAGGCATTGAAGAATGTTGGGATGACATGGGAGGTCAAACTATGACACAAGGCAATGGCGAACAAATGTCAGTAACAATTTCTATGCCAGGAAAAAATATCAGTGTTACGACAGATAGTGCCGAAGAAATCGGTAGCATTTTACGTTTAGCAGGTATTAACATTGGCGGCGGTGGAGTAGCCGGTGATGTTGATGGTGACGGTGATCACGACTTAGGTGACCACGCCGCAGAATTAGCTGGCGGCGACGCTGAGCAAGTATTATACGTTGGTGCAGGCAATCCAGAAGAAGGTCCAGCAGAAATGCCTGAACCATCTGACCATGAAGAAGATGAAGAAGAACAACGCGAAGCAGTTGGTGATACTACAACTACACATAAAGGTGGTACAGTAACACAAACAGCAACAGGCCAAGTTCACAAAGCTGGTCCTGGTAGCTATGGTGGTAGCGATAAAGAAGATGAAGATGAACCATCTTCTATGTACAAGCAAAGTGCAATTCCTGATAAGGAAGTTGAAGAGTCTAAAAAGCCAGATGATGATGGTGATGGCGTTCCAAATTGGGCTGACAAGCACGAAGGCAAAGACGACCAAGAATTTGAAGAATCTGCTCGCATCTTAGCATTAGCTGGTGTAACTAACGAAGCACAAAGCGCCGCACAAAAGGCCGCGTTCAAAGCTATGATTGACAAGAAAAATGGCAAGTCTGATGACGCTGGTAGTGATGCAAGCGATGACATGGCTAGTGACAAAGAAGAAGAAGTTAAGGAAGAAGCTCCTGCAACTGATTCTATGTTTGGTCAAGGCGTATTCGAAGGCGACGGCGAAGCTGAAGCCGCACGTATTGTTGCATTGGCAGGCTTAGACGAAGCACGTTTAATGAATGCTCCAGATGGCACAAGCATGCCTGAGCCAGCAGAGTACACTATTGCAAACAAACTAGGCAAAGGTGCAGGACACAGAGACTACGGTCAAAACCGTGCAAACAATCAAGGCGAAAACCCAATGGGTATGCACACAGCAGATATTGACAGCGTTGAAGAAGCGTTCCAAACTGCTATGGGCGAATACCGCAAGTTTGTAGCCGAGAACATTGCTCGTAAAAAGTAATTGGAGGCCTTAGTGGCTACTGAAAATACTTTTGTAAAGTCACCGTTTCAAGTAGAAAAGTTCACGGACGAAAATGTCCGTGAGCTTGCCTTATGTGCTCAGGATCCTGTTTACTTCATTGACACATACTGCTGGGTGCAACACCCAACTAAAGGTAAAGTTCCTTTTAAGCTTTTTGATTATCAAAGAGAACTAATACATTGCTACCACGAAAATAGATACAGCATTAATATGCTGGGTCGTCAGATGGGTAAGACAGCTTGTGCTGCCGCTTATCTTGTTTGGCGAGCTATGTTCATGGCAGACCAAACAATTCTTATTGCCGCGCACAAGTTTGCCGGCGCACAAGAAATTATGCAACGTGTTCGTTACACATACGAAACACTACCAAACTTCTTAAAGGCTGGTGCTACTAGCTATAACAAAGGTAGCATTGACTTTGATAACGGCTCACGTATTATTTCAACTACTACAACAGAAACAACTGCTCGTGGTATGTCACTATCCTTAATTTATTGCGACGAGTTCGCATTCGTTAAGCCACGTATTGCTAGCGAGTTTTGGACTTCTATCTCTCCAACA
>JACCED010438607.1_pt1 | contig 21140 bp, 22 predicted proteins | sample 7455021 | NCBI WGS metagenome assembly JACCED01 (sample SAMN15323456, study PRJNA562643) | freshwater metagenome | isolation source: river surface water | place: USA:Blue River Watershed | collected 2017-08-19
CGAAATATTGCTCCACCAGAACTATGGCCATATCGCCCTTGCCACGCAGATAGTCAATTGCACGGCCAATATCCTTGATGATGGACGGCTGGATGCCCTCTGTTGGCTCATCAAGCACCAGCAGGCGCGGCCTTGTTACGAGCGCACGACCGATGGCGAGCTGCTGCTGCTGGCCACCTGACAAATCCCCACCGCGGCGCCACAGCATATCTTTCAACACCGGGAAGAGATCAAAAATCTCGTCGGGAATATAGCGGTCCTTGCGTGCGACCGAGGCAAAGCCGGTTTCCAGATTTTCCTGCACGGAGAGAAGTGGGAAAATTTCGCGCCCTTGCGGGACAAAGGCAATACCACGCTTCGCTCGCTGATGAGACGCAAGTTTCGCCACATCGCTCCCTTCCCACATGATGGTGCCAGCGCGGATCGCCTGTTGGCCCGTGATGGCCCGCATCAGTGAGGTTTTGCCGACACCATTGCGCCCCAGAACGCAAGTTACCCGGCCGGGCTTCGCCTCAAAGCTCACTTTGCGTAGCGCCTGAGCAGCACCGTAAAAGAGATCGACAGATTGAACAGACAGCATCTCAGCGCCCCAGATAGACTTCAATCACGCGCGGATCAGCGCTCACGACATCAAGCGGGCCTTCTGCCAGAACTGCGCCTTCGTGCAAGACCGTTACCTTGACGCCAAGGTCGCGCACAAAAGTCATGTCATGCTCCACGACGACGACTGAATGATCCTTCGCAATCTCGCGCAGTAACTCAGCAGTTTGTGCAGTCTCAGCATCCGTCATGCCAGCAACAGGCTCATCGACCAGCAAGAGTTTGGGGTCTTGCGCCAGCAGCATCCCGATTTCGAGCCACTGCTTTTGCCCATGTGAGAGATCGGCAGCAAGCCTGTGGCGATGCTCGATCAGGCGGATAGTCAGCAGAATTTCGTTGATCTTTTCGTCTTCGTCTTTGGCCGATCGGTCAAACAGGGTTGAAGCGGCGCCACGCGGAGCCTTCAGAGCGAGCAGCACATTGTCTTCGACGGTATGGCTTTCAAAGACGGTGGGCTTCTGAAATTTGCGTCCAATACCAAGCTCCGCAATTGAGGCTTCGTCGAGCTTGGTGAGGTCCTGCGTTCCGCCGAAATATACATCACCTTCGTCAGGGCGTGTCTTTCCGGTGATGATATCCATCATGGTCGTCTTTCCAGCCCCGTTGGGACCGATGATTGCACGCATCTCTCCCGGAGCCAGTGTGAGGGAAAGACCGCGTAGCGCCTTGTAGCCATCAAAGCTCACGCAAACGCCATCGAGATAAAGCAAGGATGACGTCAGGGCGGGATTGTCGGTGGCAAGAGCCATGGCATTCACTCCGCTGCGGGTGCAGGCTTCTCCTGCACCTTTGGTTGACGGCGTTCGCTCCAAAATTGCGTAAGCGTGCCCAAAATACCTTTGGGCAGATAAAGCGTCACGAGTATGAACATGAGCCCCAAGGCAAATAGCCACAGTTCAGGCATGACCCCTGTGAACCATGTCTTGGCATAATTCACGAGCACTGCACCAAGTGCTGCGCCAACCAATGTGCCACGTCCGCCAACTGCAACCCAGATGACAGCTTCGATGGAGTTTGCTGGCGAAAATTCACCGGGATTGATAATGCCGACTTGCGGCACATAAAGTGCACCCGCAACCCCTGCCATCATCGCTGATATGGTGAAGACCACGAGCTTGTAGGTCTCGACACGATAGCCGATGAAGCGCGTGCGCGATTCCGCATCCCGGATGGCAACGAGTACCTTGCCAAATTTCGAGACAACAATCGCGCGGGAGATGAGATAGCCAAGCCCCAGCGCTATGGCCGAAATGGCAAAGAGCGCCGCACGTGTGTGGTCAGCCTGTACGGCAAAGCCGAGAATATCCTTGAAATCGGTCAGGCCATTATTGCCGCCAAAACCCATGTCGTTGCGGAAGAAAGCGAGGAGCAGGGCATAAGTCAGAGCTTGCGTGATGATCGACAGATAAACACCAGTCACACGCGAACGGAAGGCAAACCATCCGAAGGCAAAAGCAAGCAGGCCGGGGACAAGGAGGACCATTGCCATCGCATAGGGAAAGGAGCTGAAGCCCCACCATGTGATGGGCAGTTCCTTCCAGTTCAGAAAGACCATGAAATCCGGCAGTTCTGGATTGGCATAGACACCACGCGCACCGATTTGGCGCATCAGATACATACCCATCGCATAGCCGCCCAGCGCAAAGAAGGCACCATGGCCGAGCGAGAGGATGCCGCAATAGCCCCAAACCAGATCAAGCGCTATCGCAAGCAACGCATAGCACAAATATTTGCCGATGAGCGCGACGAGATAGGCGGGGATGTGAAACTGCGAACTGGCTGGCGTGAGCAGGAAGAGGGCCGGAACCATAATCGCTGCACCCGCCAACAGGATGAGAAAGACGAGACCTTTTGTATCGAGAAGCGGTGTCTTCTGCATGGTCATGCCTCCACAGCGCGGCCCTTCAGCGCGAACAAACCGCGCGGGCGCTTCTGGATGAACAGGATGATGAAGACGAGCAGCAGGATCTTGCCGAGCACCGCCCCTGCAAAGGGCTCCAGGAATTTGTTTGCAATACCCAGTGACAAGGCTGCAACCAATGTGCCCCACAAATTGCCGACGCCACCAAAGACAACAACCATAAAGCTGTCGATGATGTAGCTTTGGCCGAGATTGGGCGACACATTGTCGATCTGGGAGAGCGCAACGCCTGCAATGCCTGCAATGCCCGAACCGAGGCCAAAAGCGAGTGCATCAATGCGATTGGTATCAATCCCCATGGATGAAGCCATGCGGCGGTTCTGGGTCACGGCCCTCATGCGAAGCCCGAAAGCGGTCAGGCGCAACAAGGCGAGCAATGCAGCAAAAACAGCCATTGCAAAGACGACAATCCACATACGACCCGATGTGATGGTCAGGCCGCCGAGTTCGAAAGACCCAGACATGAAGGCCGGTGCGCCGACTTCGCGATTATTGGCGCCGAACAGGGAGCGTACCGCCTGTTGCAGGATGAGGGAAAGGCCGAAGGTCGCAAGCAGTGTCTCCAGAGGGCGGCCATAGAGATGACGAATAATGACACGCTCGACGAGAATGCCGATGAAGCCCGTAATCACAAAAGCAAGCGGAAGCGCGATGAAGAGGGAATAGTCAAACAGCGCGGGATGATTGCTGCGAATCCACTCCTGCACGACGAAGGTGGTGTAAGCGCCGATCATCACCATCTCGCCATGCGCCATATTGATGACACCCATGACGCCGAATGTGATGGCCAGTCCAATCGCAGCCAGCAAAAGAACTGAGCCCAAGGAGAGGCCATACCAGACATTTTGTGCATGACCCCAAAGCGCAAGACGTGACTGAATGGCTTTTGCCGCCTCTTCCGCAGACGTTTTGATGCGCCCTTCCGAGCCATTGGCGATGGAGATCAGCGCTGCAACGGCGTCTTGATCACCGCGTGCCTTGATCACATCAATGGCATTCAGCCGCTTGATCTCATCCTGCGTCTTGTCGCCTAAAATGATGGCAGCCCGCGCCTGCTCCAAAGCCCGCTTCAGCCTGGCCTCTTTCTCAACGGAAAGGGCTGTCTCCACATTTGCGAGGGCATTGACATCGCGGGATTTGAAGACGGCTTCAGCGCCGCTCAATCGTTTGGCGGGATCAGGTGACAATAAGGTCAGCGCACCCTGTGTGGCCGACAAAGTGCTGCGCACGCCATTGTTCAACCGCACCCTTTTCAGCTGGCTCTCGCTCACGCCCTCGACCTTCAGACCATGTCGGGCATCGAGAAATGCGCCTCCGGAATCTTTGTACAAAATGGCTTTCGTGGCGGGATTGAAGAAAAGTGCGTTGCTGGCGAGCGCGTCAAGGATAGGGATCGCCTGTGTGTTTCCTGTTGCCGCGAGCGCCTGAATACCTGCTTGCGTGTCGGAAAAGCGATCAGTTGAAAATTTCGCCAATGCGGCGTCGAGCGCATCTGCTTTCGCGATGCCCGTGCCGGGCATTGCGGTGAGCATCATGGCGAGCATTGCGCAAGTCAAAGCTCCAGCCATGCGGCTCAAGGCCGCGCCCATCAAGCGCCTCATCCTCATGATCGTTCCCCGGTGACTGACGATGAATGTCAGATTTGCAAAATAAGCTTCAGCGCGTACCAGCCAGCGCCTGTTGCTGCGAGCCCGCAAAGGCTGGCAATGATCTCGATTTGAGACTGCTTAAGTGCCTTTGCCTTGATGCGGGGAGAAGTCTGCTTCTGCATGATGCTCTCCATTTGTGGGAGGGGGCGAGACAGGCGCCCCCTCAGGCTTTCAGATCACGACTTGCCGCCACCGCATTTGCCGGTCTTCACATTGAAGTTTCCGCAATTGAGGGGCTTGCGCCAATCAGCAATCAGATCTCTGGAACCTTCCAGATGAGGCGACCACTCTTCGGCCACCACGGTGCCGGGCGTCTGCCAGACGACATTGAACTGACCATCAGCTTGCACCTCACCGATGAGCACGGGCTTGGTGATGTGATGGTTGGGCATCATGGTTGAATAGCCGCCGGTGAGATTGGGAACCGTCACGCCGATCATCGCATCAATGACGGCATTGCTATCAGTCGTTCCGGCCTTTTCGAGTGCCTTGATCCACATGTTGAAGCCAATCACATGAGCTTCCATGGGGTCATTCGTCACGCGCTTTGCATTCTTTGTGAAGGCCTTCCACTTCGCAATGAAGTCCTTATTGGCTGGATCATCGACAGATTGAAAATAGTTCCAGGCAGCGAGATGGCCAACCAGCGGTTTTGTGTCAATTCCGGCCAACTCTTCTTCACCCACCGAGAAGGCAACGACTGGAATATCTGTCGCCTTGATGCCCTGATTGCCCAGCTCCTTGTAGAACGGCACATTCGCGTCACCATTGATGGTGGAAACAACAGCCGTCTTTTTGCCCGCCGACCCAAATTTCTTGATGTCTGCTACAATGGTCTGCCAGTCGGAATGACCGAAAGGCGTATAGTTGATCATGATGTCCTCGGCCTTCACACCCTTGGACTTCAGATAGGCTTCCAGAATCTTGTTGGTTGTGCGCGGATAGACATAATCAGTGCCAGCCAGCACCCAGCGCTTTACCTCGCCACCATCTTTCGACATCAGATAATCAACAGCTGGAATCGCCTGCTGATTGGGCGCTGCGCCCGTGTAGAACACATTACGCTGCGATTCTTCGCCTTCATATTGCACGGGGTAGAAGAGGATGGAGTTCAGCTCTTCGAAAACCGGCAGGACCGACTTACGAGACACCGAAGTCCAGCATCCAAACACAGCCGCGACCTTGTCCTTGGCGATCAGTTCGCGCGCCTTTTCGGCAAAAAGGGGCCAATTGGAAGCGGGATCCACCACGACGGCCTCCAGCTTTTTGCCGAGCACGCCGCCCTTCTTGTTTTGCTCTTCGATGAGCATCAGCATCACATCCTTCAGCGTAGTCTCGCTGATAGCCATGGTGCCGGAAAGCGAATGCAAAATACCAACCTTGATCGTATCAGACGCCTGAGCGCCAAAGGAGGCAAGCGTCATAGCGCCGCCAATCATTGCGCCCGTGGCCCGCAACATGGATCGCCGAGAAAAAAGCATAGGTCGTCCCCGTTCCTTCGCCGTCCGAATTGGACAAGGAGGCAAGTGCAACGGGTGTGCCAGAAGCCTTTGAGCGCCTTTGTGACAGAGTCGCTTATGGAAAAGCGGCCGGCTGAGAGGTCTTGCTCAATAAATAAGCGACATCCACGCCCGTTCCTTGGGCGATTGCTTTCCCATCTGCTTAAAAAGTGCTCAGATATGTCTGCGTGCCGAGGCTCCGGCCATTAGCTGCGCTGATGCCGTGGGCATGAGATGGCTGGCAACCGGGGCGGCCATGCGGTAATGTGCCCGCAAATAAGGCGCTCGACCAATAAGGGCGCCGGGGAGGAAATGATGATCGCACGATCTGCCCTTGGGGCGGCAGCGTTTGTCGCTGCGTTCCTGACGCCTGCTCTAGCCCAGTCCCCCGCTGAATTCTATCGCGGCAAAACCATCAGCATCATTGTCGGCTTTGGCGCTGGTGGCGGCTATGATCTTTACGCCCGCCTGCTGGGCCGATTCATGGGTGAACATATTCCCGGCAAGCCCACGATCGTGGTGCAAAACCTCGAAGGTGCAGGTTCCGTGCGCGCGGCCAATCATGTCTACACCAACGCGCCCAAGGACGGCACCGTGATTGCTGCGGTCAATCAGAACATGCCCATGTATAAATGGCTGGGTGGTCGTGCAGCGCAATTTCAGGCGAGCAAACTTGTTTGGCTGGGATCGCTCGGTGGCTCGAATGGGCTTTTATATACATGGCATACGAGCCCCGTGAAGAGCATTGAAGACGCCAAGAAGATCGAAGCAAAGCTTGGCGGCACGGGGACCAATTCAGATTCGCATATCTTCCCGACGCTCATCAACAATCTCATTGGCACAAAATTCCGCGTCATCAATGGATATGCAGGTGGTAGCAAAGAAGTTCACATGGCGCTGGAACGTGGCGAGGTTGATGGACGCGGGGGCAATGCATGGGCAAGCCTGATGAGTTCCAACCGCGACTGGATTGACGGAAAGAAGTTGAATTTTCTGGTGCAGATCGGCTTCACACCAGAAAAGGAAATCCCGCAAGTGCCCATGTTGCAAAGCCTCGTTACCAGCGAACAGCACCGCCAGATCGTCGATCTTGTCTCATTACCGACTGTGCTTGGTTATGCGCATTGGGTGGCGCCTGAAGTTCCGAAAGATCGTGTTGCAGCTCTGCGCGCGGCCTATGACGCGACCATCAAGGATCCGGCCTTTCAGGCAGAGGCAGCCAGACTTGGCATGATATTGCGTCCAGCATCCGGCGCGGAAGTTGAAGCTTTGGTGCAGCGCGTGGCTGCAACACCGAGGCCCATCATCGAAGAAGCGGCGCGGCTGCTTGAATGGAAAGACTAGGGAGGAGAGGGAGACATGGCTGAGATTTTCGTTGGCAAGCGTAGCGACTTTAAAGAAGGCGACCGCCGCATTGTGCAGACGGCACGCGGTGATGTGGGCGTGTTCCACCATCAGGGCGAGTTCTTCGCCTATTCCAACACCTGTGCGCATTCCGGCGGACCTGCTTGCGAGGGTGTGATGATTCCCAAAGTGCTCGACATCATTGCCGAGGATCGCACCTATCAGGGCCAGACTTTCGACGAAAATGAGATGCATTTCGTCTGCCCCTGGCATGGCTGGGAATATGATTTGAAGACTGGTGTATGCGTGGGCGATCCGCGCATGAAGCTGCGCAGATATGATGTCACCTTGCGTGGTGACGAAGTCTATTTGATCGCCTGAGTGGAGGTAATCATGAACGTGCATAGCCCGGTCAATGAAGTTCGCGAGCTTCGTTTCGATCAGTTTTCCTCGCAGGACTCGCTTATCAAGGCAGCCGAGCAGGCGCATAAGCGCAATTATCAGGACTTCCTCATCGTTGATGTTGATGCACATCATTATGAGAGCGAGTCTTATGGCGACGTGTTCAAATTCATCGAAAACCCGGTCATTCGCCGTCAGGCCCTGGAATCAGCAAGTCGAGGTGGACGCTCCAGCATGTTGGGTGGCTCTGTCGGCTATCAGGACATTGGTGGACGCATTACGCGGCATTGGTTGCGGAAATATGAAAAGACAGAAGGACCGCAACATCGCGATATCACCACAACCTTGCGCTGGATGGATGCGATGGGGGTGGATTATGCCTGTCTTTTCCCAACACCCATGTTGTTTTTGGGCACGCATCCGCAAGTCGAAATCGAAGTGGCGATGAGCCGTGCTTATAATCGGTGGCTTTGTGACACGATTCTTGAGCATGAGCCGCGCATCGTATCCATGCTCTACCTGCCCTTCAATGATCCAGAGGCCACTTATAAAATGGTCAAGGACTTTGGCGATCGCAAAGGTGTCGTGGGCTTCATGGTTACGGCGCCGCGCTACAAGCCGGTGCATGACAATGCCTATATGAAAACCTACCGCTTGCTGGAAGAAATGGGCAAGCCGATCTCCTTTCATGCTGCCTATAACTGGAATGACCAGTCCTTGCAGCTCACCAACCGTTTTATCGCGGTCCATGCACTCGGCTTCATGTGGTTCAATATGGTCCATATGACAAACTGGGTGGTGAATGGAATTCCAGAGCGTTTTCCCAAGCTGAAAAGCATCTGGATCGAAAGTGGTCTGACCTGGGCTTATAGTCTGATGCAGCGCCTTGATCATTCCTACAAGATGCGCACTTCCGATTGTCCTTCACTCAAGCGCAAGCCCAGCGAATATATGCGTGAGATGTATTTCTCCTCTCAGCCAATGGAAATGCCTGATGATCCGGCGATTCTTGAAGCAACATTCAAAATGATCAATGCGGAAACGCAATTGCTCTGGTCCTCGGACTACCCGCATTGGGACTTCGATCTGCCGGGCGTGATCTATGATTTGCCCTTCCTGAATGAAACAGCCAAGCGCAACATTCTGGGTGGCAATGCAGCAAAGCTTTTCGGGCTGGATACGAAACCCGTGAAGAAAATCCCACCTGTGCCGAAGCATGGTTGAGATAGGTGGAGGCCGGGGCAGCCCGGCCTTTTCACTTGCGCCGTCTGTCTTGCGAGAGGGCGCTTTGCGCGACCGAAAAGCGCGTCCAGCCCGCCAGTGAAGCAGCCGGGTTTATGTCACGCCACTTGGGCGATGTGCTATCATTCAACAATCTGTCCCATTGCCCGATCAGTTCACGCGTGAAGCGCTCCAGCCTCTTGTAGCGCTCGGCATTTTCAGGCCAGTTAAATGCCGCAAGCACAGTGGGGACGGCGATTGTTTCGATCTTTTCGCCAGCTGTCACGAGGGATGGATAATCACGATCAGTGAAATCTCCGAGCGTGTAGATATCATCGAAAAGTTGCAGGCTTGGCAGGCTGAGGAGATGGAGGTCAGCCTGTTTTGCAATCGCGTCCAATCCCTCGATCGGCTTGCCGCTGACCCGCACAACAGCATCAATCTCGCCACCGAGCAGCTGCGTCATTTCTTCTTCAAAAGAACCGAAGCGGTCATCAACATTCATTCTTAGTCGCTGAAACACGATTGGGCCGGTGAGGGCTGCCCCTCCTCCCGCTGGACCGAAGCTGACGCGCTTTCCGCGCAGCTCTTCGAAATGCCGGATGGAGCGCGATGCAATGATGTGAAGCTCCGCATTGTGCAGCCGGGTAATATATTGCACACGCTGGCGCAGGTCCGGAATGCCACGCTCGGTGCGGAAATATTCAAAGACATCAGCCTGTGTGAAAGCGACGTCCATGCCACGCAGGTAAAGCAGATCATCAACATTGGAGAGGGCACCAGGAGTGATGATTGGCAACAGGCGCAAGCGATCGCCGTCATTGAGGCTGGACTGTAGATCGCTCGCCAGCCGCAATTCGAGGCTGCCCAGCGGGCCTGCGCCCAAGCCGATCGTCCATTCATTGCGGCTCTGACGCAGCTGTTCCTCACTCATGCGCGCGCGCTGCCCCTGCGCCAGGCTAATCAGCCCCAGCGTCAATAGCAAAGTGAGCAGAAGGAAAATGACGCGCCTCATGCTGCGCGAACGAATGCCGCGGGCAAAAGTTGCCCTCAGCTTCGGCGCAGACCCCATTCGTCGCGCTCGCCTCCAATGTCAACGAGGTAGTCGCCGGGAATTTCCATGTCCCAGTGCACGCCATCGGGCTCAAACTCCAGATGGGCTGTGCCCTCAAGAGCCTGACAGGCGAGACGCTCAAGCACAGCCTGGCCAAAGCCGCGCTGATTGGGTGGGCGCACCGAAGGCCCATTCTGTTCCTGCCACGCAATCCGAAACTGTCCATCCGTTTTGGTCCAGCTGATGCTCACACTCCCACTTGGGACTGACAAGGCACCATATTTCGAAGCATTGGTTGCAAGCTCATGCAGGGCCAACCCTAAATTTTGCGCAGCCTTTGGGTCAACAATGACATCTGGTCCGGTCAGGTGAATCCGGTTGCGATCACCTTCCAGAAAAGGTTCGAGATGCGAGCGCACTAATTCGCGAATGGGCGCTCCACGCCAGTTTTGCTGAATGAGAAGATCATGTGAATGTGCGATGCCCTGCAAACGCTGCGTAAAGCGAGAGGTGAAATCGCTCACGGTCGTGGCAGTGCGTGCTGTTTGTGCAGCCATGGAAATGATAATAGCCAGCAGATTTTTTGAGCGATGCGCCAGCTCTCGCATCACAAGACGCATTTGCTTTTCGTGCTGGCGCTGGCTGGTAATGTCGCGATGGATGGATGAGATACCGACAATCGTTCCCTGTGAGTCGCGCAACGGGGCTCCGCTGATCGACACATCCACCAAGGAGCCATCGCGTCTTTGGCGCAATGTTTCAAAGAGGACCATTTCGCCGCGCATGACGGTGGCAAACATGCTGCGCGATTCCTCGCGTCGGCTCTCAGGCACGATCATGCCCAGTGGCCGACCAATCGCCTCTTCCTGCGTGTAGCCGTAAAGCTGTTCCGACGCCGGATTCCAGGTGGAGATCAAGCCATCGCGTGTGACGCTGAAGATCGAGTCGCGTGATTGCTGCACGACCGATGCCAGCATGGCATCATTAGCCTCGGAGCGGCGCCGTCTGCGCAAATCTCGTACAATGATGGAGAGTGCGACCACTTCGCCCTTGCGGTCATGCACAGCCGCAACACCCAGAGAGGTTTCGAGCGAGCGACCTTCCCGATCGAGAACATGGGCCTCCTGCTGGGCATGTTCGCCTTCCGCAGCCCGCGCAAGGATCTCGCTGACCCTCTGCTTGTCACGCTCCGCCACGCAAAAGAGCACAGAGCGACCAAGCACGTCGCCCGGCGTCCAGCCGAGAAGACGTTGCGCACCGTCATTCCAGGTTTGGATCATGCCATCGCGCGTGCAGCTGATGATCGCATCGCGCGAAAAGGCGACCAGCGCTGCCATCAAGGCTTCCGCTTCGCGTTTGGCACGCGAGCGAGGCTTTGGAACTGCCATCGGCTGGGACGTCATGTCATCCATTCGAATTGGCTACTTGCTCGCGCTATATTGTGCGCAAATCCTAAATGAGAAGGCGCGCCATGATGACGCTTGCAAATGAAAAAGCCGCGCCTGCAAAATTGCAAGCGCGGCCTGGACTGTAGCGTTTGAAAAAATCAGGCAGCGGCTGCGCGCGCCAGTTCTGCTGCATCCTTCAGAGTTTCGATCTTCCAGCAAAGCTCACGCAAGGCCTGAATGCGCTCGGTCGATAGAACGTCGCGCGCAAGATCGTCAAACTTGGCAATCAGCTGATCTTCCTTCATCGGACGCTCAAGGCTGCCGATGGCATGTTCGACATGTTTCTTCAGCACGCGGCCATCGTTCAAGGTGACTGTAAGATAAGCCTCATCCTCGCGAATCTCTTCCTTGGCAACGGCTTCAACCTTGTCACGCAAGGTAATCACACGCTGGTCGCGCACAACGGCGTCTGCATATTCACGCTCACCGGCTGCGCCATAAATGATAGCAGCTGCGCAAGAGTGATAGACGCTGAACTTGCCTTCAAGTCCCGTCTGGGGCGTCTTTTTGCCCGTCAACTCAAGCACGAGCGGATCAACAACTAGGTCAATCTTCTTGATGTCCTCGGCCTTGAGACCATGCTCGTTGCGCAGCTGGATGCAGCCGTCAATGGAGGGATGGATGACGATGCCGCATGCAAATGGCTTGTAGGAGTTGAGCGCGGCTTCCCACACTTTTCCGAGATCACGCGTGATCTCATCAAAGTTGCGCGCTGCCGACATCACATGGGCAAAGCCGCGTGGCGCTTCAAGCACACGGTTCGAGCTGGTGAAATTCTGCTTGGCGAGCATCGCAGAAGCAAGGCCATTCTTTGCGGCATTGCCGGGATGGAAGCTCTTGCACATTGTACCGAACATCTCGCGGAAGCCGGAGGATTGAGTGCCAGCAATGCCAAGTGCCCAGATCATTTGCTGCTCATTGAGCTTCAGCAATTTACCGACAGCAGCCGCGGCTCCAAACACGCCAGCAGTCCCGGTGATGTGCCAGCCAATATCATAATGCGCGGGATAAACGGCATTGCCGATACGGCATTCCACTTCAATGCCAAGGATGAAAGCGTGCAGCAAGTCGGCGCCGCTGATGGGCATATATTCAGCCAGCGGCAGAATGGCCGAAGCAATCGGACCCGCCGGGTGGATGATGGTCTTGAGATGTGTGTCGTCGAAGTCAAAGACATGGCTGGAAATGCCATTCAGCAAGGCCGCATGCATAATGTCGAAGCGTTCCTTGCGGCCGATGATGGTGGCTTGTGCAGGGCCGGAAAAGGGTGCCAGCGCGGCAATCGCGCGATCAAGCGTCTCATGCTGTGAGCCGCCAACCGCGCAGCCCATCCAGTTGAGGAAAGAGCAGGTGCCCGAATGGCGCACATCGGCAGGAATATCGGAGAACTTGTTTTCGACGACCCAGCGGGCCAGCGTGCGGGTGACTTCATTGGTCATGATGGCGTCCTCTCTGAGGGCTCCTTGAGAGCTTCGCGGGCGGGCATAGCGGCATTAGACCTTTCGGGCAAGAGCAGGAGCGTTGCAAGAACCGCCAGCTTGCCTATGCTGGACTGCAATCGGGGGATGGGGAGGCGGCATGGAAAGCGCGCAAAGGGTTTCATTATGGGCGCTCTGGAGCCTCTTCTTTCGCATCGGCCTTTTTAGCTTTGGCGGCCAGCTCACAAGCTGGATACACCGCGAAGTGGTGATTGTGCGTGGATGGTTGAGCGATGAGGAATTTCTGTCGGGTTTCGCGCTGGCGCAAATTCTGCCGGGCGTGAATTCTACCAATGCCGCCGTTTTTGTCGGCCAGCGTCTGCGCGGCATTGCCGGTGCCGCGATCTGTGTGACCGCGATGCTGACCGGTCCTCTTGCGGCCATCATTCTGGCCGGGATCTTTTACACACAGCTGTCTGACGTGCCGGGCTTCCCCTCCATCATTGAAGGCGTTGCTGCTGTGGCGCTCGGCCTGCTGGCGCGCATGGGCATGGTCTCTGCGCGTAGCGCAACAAAGGGCGTCATCCCGGCCCTCGTCATGCTGGCGACATTCATCGGCGTGGGCGTGATGAAATGGCCCATGCTGGCTGTTGTTGCTGTCGTTGCACCTGTGAGCGTCCTCTTGGCTTATTGGCGGGACCAAAACCATGCGGGATGAGAATGTCTATCTCGCGCTCGTCACGATTCTTGCGCCTCTTTCCATCGCAGCGATTGGCGGTGCAACGGGCATTTATGCGCCTTTGCAATATGAGACAGTGGTGGTGCGGCAATGGCTGACACCGCGCGAATTCATTGACCTCTTCGCAGTGGCGCGATTGGCACCGGGACCGGGCTCCATGTTGGCGCCGGTGATTGCATGGAAAGTTGGCGGTATCAGTGGTGCGGTGCTGGCCACGATTGCGCTTTATTTGCCCTCCTCGGTCTTGTGCTATGTCGCCGCGCGCGTGTGGGATCGCTATCGCGGCAAGCCTTGGCACAAAGCCATTGAAGCTGGCCTCACGCCTGTCGCAGCGGGGCTCATCTTTGCGGGCATTCTCTCGTTGTTGCAACTTGGCGGCATGGGACCGCTGAGCTGGATCACCGTCGCGCTGGTCGCCTTGCTTTTGACTTGGAAGAAGAAGCTCCACCCCTTGCCTTTGATCGGCTGCGGGGCGCTGGTATTCTTCCTTTTGCATTTGAGTGGTGTTTAACGCCAAGGTCTGCGGCGCTCAGCCAAAAAACCTCTCCCTGGCTCTCTTCTGTGTCGAGCCACAAGAAAGGCAGATCGGGGAAATCGCTTTCCAGAATTTCGCGATCTTCACCAATTTCGCAAATGATCCCGCCATCGGGCGTCAGATGGTCCGGCGCGGTGAGAATGATCTGGCGCACGATGTCGAGCCCGTCACCTCCACCATCCAGCGCCATTGCAGGCTCTGCACGAAATTCCGGAGGCAGTTCGTTCATCACTTCATCGCCGACATAGGGCGGATTGGTGATGATCAGATCATAACGCGCCTTGCCGAGTGGTTTGAACAGGTCACCCTCATGCAGGCTTACGCGATGTTCGAGCCCATGCTGCGCTACATTGATCTTCGCAACTTCCAGCGCTGCCGGGGAGAGATCAACGCCATCCACTTGTGCAAAGGGGAAATGCATGGCCGCCAAAATCGCAAGGCAGCCTGAACCGGTGCACAGATCAAGAATCTGCTTCTTCTGTAAGGGGTCAACCAGTGCACCCTCGCCACCGCCGAAAAGAGGCCCGCGCATGATTTCGCCAATGAAGGAACGCGGCACGATCACGCGCTCATCAACGAAGAAGGGCACACCGCCGACATAGGCTTTTTTGAGCAGATAGGGGGCCGGCTTGCGCGTGGTCACACGCTGATGAACAAGCTCACTGAGTCGCTCGCGTTCGTGATCGAGCAAACGCGCGTCGAGGAAGGGTTCGAGCTGATCAATCGGCAAATGCAATCCTTCGAGAATGAGGAAGGCCGCTTCATCGAGTGCGCTCGTTGTGCCATGTCCATAAACAAGGTCGGCTTCATTGAAGCGGCTGATCGCATAGCGCAGCCAATCGCGTAGCGTAATGAGTTCGCGGGCGGGTGAAGAAGCCATGCGTGCCATGTGACCTCGTAAAATAGCTGCTCTTTCTTGCAGCGATAAAGCTCAGCTGTCAAAGGTGCGGAACCGTACGCGAGCGATGCCGTTTCCCTCACTCCTTTGCCCAAGGAGGATGAGAGATGAAGACAGCGTTAATCGGATTGACTTTCGCAGCAGCACTGGGACTGGGTGGCGCCCATGCCATGCCTGTTTCGAGCTTGCCGGCCAGCAACGCCATTGAGCTGACTCCGGTTGCGCAAGGCTGCGGGCCAGGAATGCATCGCAGTCCGCGCGGCATTTGTCGTCCGACCTATGGCCCGCGCCGTTTTTATGGTCCACCGCGCTATGTCGGCCCGCGCTGTGTCATCCGCCGCACGCCCCATTCCGTGCGTCGCATCTGCCGCTGGTAGTGAAGTAAACAAGCAGCAGCTATGCAGTAAAACGCTAGTGCAACAAGTATTGTTACACGGCCATTGAGGTATTCTTAACTCGAATCGCTGAGTTTGATCCTCGGCTCATTGCTGTCTCGCGTAGGGCCAGCAGAAACCCCGGCCGCAACCGCGACCGGGGTTTTTCATGTTGCCGCGCAGACGATCAGGCAGCCGATTCCAGTTCGGCAGGTGCAAGACGGATCAGATAATCGAAAGCCGACAAGGCTGCCTTCGAGCCTTCACCCATGGCGATGATGATCTGCTTATAGGGCACCGTTGTCGCATCCCCCGCAGCAAAGACGCCGGGGAGAGATGTTGCACCATGCGCATCCACTTCAATCTCGCCGCGCGGGCTCAGGGCAACAACGCCCTTCAACCATTCCGTGTTGGGCACGAGACCGATCTGCACGAAGATGCCTTCAAGGTCGATGGTCTTGGCCTCGCCGCTGGCGCGATCCTTGTAGACGAGGCCGTTGACCTTGTTGCCATCGCCCTTCACTTCCGTCGTCTGCGCATGGGTGAGAATGGTGACATTCTTCAGGGAGCGCAGCTTGTTTTGCAGCACGGCATCCGCTCGCAGGGCGGTGTCGAACTCAATCAATGTGACATGCGCGACGATGCCGGCGAGATCTATGGCTGCTTCAACACCTGAGTTGCCGCCGCCAATCACCGCAACGCGCTTGCCCTTGAAGAGGGGGCCATCGCAATGGGGGCAATAGGCAACGCCCTTATTGCGATATTCGTCCTCGCCCGGCACATTCATCTGCCGCCAGCGGGCGCCGGTGGAAAGAATGACGGTCTTTGATTTCAGCGAAGCGCCATTGGCCAGCTTCACTTCCACAAGGCCGCCTGGCGCCGTTGCAGGAACAAGGGCGGTCGCAGTCTGCAGATTCATGACGTCAACTGCGTAGTCTTTGACATGCTGCTCAAGCTGCGCAGCAAGTTTCGGTCCTTCGGTGTGTTGCACGGAGATGAAGTTCTCGATGCCCATGGTGTCGAGCACTTGCCCGCCGAAACGCTCAGCAGCAACACCCGTGCGGATGCCTTTGCGCGCGGCATAGATGGCTGCGGCTGCACCAGCAGGTCCGCCACCGATGACGAGCACGTCAAAAGCATCCTTGCTCTTGATCTTCGCAGCCGCCCGCGTTTCTGCATTGGTGTCGAGCTTGGCGATGATCTGCTGCAGATCCATGCGGCCCGAAGCAAAGGGTGCGCCATTGAGATAGATGGTCGGCACCGCCATGATTTTGCGGGTTTCGACTTCCTGCTGAAAGAGCGCGCCATCAATCGCGACATGCTTGATGCGCGGATTGATGACGCTCATGAGGTTGAGCGCTTGTACCACATCCGGGCAATTCTGGCAGGAGAGCGAGAAATAGGTCTCAAAGGTGAAGTCGCCATCGAGATTGCGGATCTGCTCCAGCGTCTCCGCGCTTTCTTTGGACGGATGCCCGCCAACTTGCAACAGCGCAAGCACGAGCGAGGTAAATTCATGGCCCATAGGCAGGCCAGCAAAGCGCACGCTGATATCGCTATTGGCACGCTGGATCAGGAAAGACGGCTTGCGCGCATCGTCGTCACGGCGCAGCACGCTGACTTTGTCTGACAGGGAGGCAATGTCATTGAGCAGGTCGAGCAGTTCCTGCGACTTCGCGCCGTCGTCAAGCGATGCGACAAGCTCCACATTCTGGGTCAGGCGCTCCAGATAGGATTTGAGCTGAGTCTTCAGATTGGCGTCCAACATCATCGTCTCCGCAGGGGGAAGTGGGGCGCACCATCAGCGCGCCCCTGATATATGTGATTAGATCTTGCCGACGAGATCGAGCGAAGGCGCCAGTGTCTTCTGGCCTTCTTCCCACTTGGCGGGGCAGACTTCACCCGGATGCGACGCGACATATTGAGCAGCCTTGACCTTGCGCAGCAGCTCGGTCGCGCTGCGGCCGATGCCGCCAGCGGTGATTTCGACGATCTGGATCTTGCCGTCGGGATCGACGACGAAGGTGCCGCGATCAGCGAGGCCAACTTCTTCGATCATGACTTCGAAGTTGCGGGTGATCTGGCCGGTCGGGTCACCGATCATGGGATAGTTGATCTTGCCGATGGCCGGCGACGTGTCGTGCCAAGCCTTGTGGCAGAAATGCGTGTCAGTGGACACGGAATAGATTTCCACACCGAGCTTCTGGAACTCAGCATAGTTGTCGGCGAGATCTTCAAGCTCGGTCGGGCAGACGAAGGTGAAGTCGGCAGGATAGAAGAAAAAGACCGACCACTTGCCCTTCACATCGGCATCCGTGACATCGAAGAACTTGCCAGCCTTGTAGGCGGTGGCCTTGAAGGGCTTGATCTGCGTGTTAATCAGTGACATGAGCTTTGCTTCTCCGAAAAGGAACAGGCAAGCCAATCCCCCGGAAAACGTAGCTTTTCCGGGTGCGGCTCCCTATTGATCTGGCTTGGTCCTCAACGCGGACGCGCAGCGGACGGTCCCCTCTTAGGGGAGATTTGCCATCGTTGGAAACTGGAATTTACGATGGCAATGATAGATATGACCAATGACAGAGGGGTCACCCGCCCAATCCGCCCACATGCTTTTGTGCATAGAGAGGAAGGCCGATCTGGCGGATCAGTTCCAGCTGGGTCTCCAGAAAATCGATATGGTGTTCTTCATCGGCGGCGAGTTTCTCAAACAGATCTTTAGTCACGCGGTCATGCACCGAGACGCAATAATCCGCTGCCTCGATGTAAAGCCTGCGGGCCTCGATCTCTGATTGCAGGTCCGCCTCAATGATCTCTTGCACGCTTTGGCCGATGCGCAGCGGGTCAAGCAATTGCATGTTGGGAAAGCCATCGAGGAAGAGGATGCGATCAACGAATTGATCAGCATGGCCCATCTCCTCAATCGACTCCTCGCGCCATGTCTTGCCGAGGTCTTTATATCCCCAATTGTCGAGCATTCGATAATGCAACCAGTATTGATTGACGGCAGTGAGCTCACTGCGCAACCCGCGGTTAAGGTAATCAATCACCTTGGCATCGCCCTGCATGATGTCATCCTCGCATCAGGCAGCACCCGAACCGTCTTTCGCGACGCAGGCGCAGCCATTATCGTTGCGGCGCGCTTTGCGTGCCTCTTTGACAAGATGTGTGATGGTGCGTGCGCAACGCCCACATTGCGGCGGTTTGCCCAGCGCAGCAAACACGTCTCGCACACGATCTGGGGCGCAGGGTCGGTGCAGGCAATCCCGAACTTGCTTTTCACTGATCACATTGCAGGAGCAGATAATCATAACAACCTCAAGCTCTGTCCTTGCGCGTGATGCACACTGAAGTCAACGAATGAAAAGCAGATTTGAATGAGTATAAGTGGTCAGCTGGTGCTTTGCTGAAACCGAGCTGAAGGCGTGGCGTTGGAGAGATGGAGGTTTCCAATGTTACCTGCAACCACGCAGCGCGTCAGCGCACATAGCAGCGAGGCCGTCAATCTGCGCATCTTGCATCAGACGCGTATGCGCATTGCCTGGTACGAGCGCCACCCTCAACAGATCGACACGCGCTTGCGTGAACTTGACGAAGAATGGGACATTGAGCGAATGCTGGAAGCCAATGCAGCTTCGCTTGCTTTTACGGGATCCGTGCTTGCTCTGACGCATGATGCGCGTTGGGCCTTCCTCTCAGCCGGGGTTGCAGCTTTCCTGTTTCAACATGCGTTGCAAGGCTGGTGTCCACCGCTTCCCGTTTTGCGACGGTTGGGCTTTCGGACCGAGCGTGAGATCAATATCGAGCGCATGGCACTGAAAGCCTTGCGCGGTGACTTCGGTAAGCTCACCGCTGCTCCAGACGATACACGCAGCGCCCATGCCATGATGAGCGCGCTATCGTGATCATTCAAGCCTGATCTCGCCCAGCACGCCCGCATCAAAGGCGCCATAGAACATTCGCCCGCTGGAATGCGTCATGATGCAACGCGGCCCGCTATTCGCTGTGGGAAGATCGCTTATAAATACTGTTTCGCCACTGGTTGTCATGGCGCCGATCTGGTTTGCGAAATTTGCCGTGAACCAGAGCAGATGATCAGGGCCCGCGGTGACGCCGCGCAATGACGCATCGGGAATGGGCACACGATGTTCGACCATACGGCCATCTGCAAAGACGCAGCCCAAGGCATTGGCGCTCGTCTCAACAAACCAGAGTGTGTTGTCAGGGTGGCGCGTGATGGCGCGCGGCTGCGCACCATCACTTGGAATTTTGAACTCAGTGATGTGGCCTTGCATGTCGATGCGCGCAATGCGACTGCCCCCGGCTTCTGAAAACCACAGGGCACCATCGCGCTCGATCATGGCAAGAGGTCGTGCACCCGGCGTCAGCCCTTGCTGATATTCGCTGATGCATCCGTCTCCAGTAATGCGCCCAACCTTGTCTGCATCTGTCATGGCAAACCAGATGGCTCCATCAGGTCCAAGCGCAATGGCATCAGGCCCGGCATTACTTGTGATCAGGTCAAATTCACGGATCACCCCGCTTGTGGTGATGCGCCCGATGCGATTGGCTTTCTTCTGTGTGAACCAGAGAGCCCCGTCAGCCCCACCGATGATGCCAATCGGCCCTGCATCGGGATGGGACAGGCTAAACTCGCTAAATGTACCACGATCCGGGTCAAAGCGACCAATCTTCGATGCCATGCTCTCACAAAACCAAACAGCGCCGTCGCTGCCTTCGCAAATAATGTAAGGGCCGCTCGCAGCGGTGGGGATGGGATGTTCGATGATCGTTACTTTTGGCGTCCCACCCATGATTTACGGCCTCTTTGGCTTCAGCTTTGCTTGATCATAGGCTGAGTTTCTATAATCTCACAAGACAACAGGGAGGAAATAACAATGATTGATCACCCGGTGGTGGGCGTATGGACGCTTGTTGCGCAGGTCTACGAAGATGCGCAAACAGGCGAGCGTGTGCCGATCTTTGGTGATCATCCACGAGGACGACAGATCGCCACCAAAGGAGGACGCTGGATTGCCATTGCGACTGCAGGCGATCGCGCTCAGCCGCAAAGCGATGCTGATCATGTCAAAGCTATGCGGAGCATGATTTCATATACGGGACGTTTCCGTGTTGAAGGCAACAAGGTCGTCACCAAGGTTGAAGCAGCATGGAATGAAAGCTGGGTCGGCGGTGAACAAACCCGCTTCCTGCGTTTTGAGACCAATGATCTCCTGCACATTGTCAGCGCGCCCATGCCCCATCCAAATGTACCCGACCGACAAGTGCGCGTTGTGGTGACATGGCAGCGTGAAGAATAATCAAGCAACATACATCAAGGGGGGGAATATGAAAAAACTTACACTTGCATCACTCTTTCTCGCCGGGCTTTGCAGCACCGGGCTGGCGCAGAGCTGGCCCACACAACCGCTCAAGATGATCGTTCCCATTGCGCCAGGATCGGTGACTGATGTGGCAGCGCGCTACCTGGCCCAAGAGCTGGCACCGCGTCTGGGTCAACCTGTGGTGGTTGTGAACCGACCGGGCGCCAATATGGTGCTGGGTGCACAAGAATGCGCTCGCTCTGATCCGGACGGCCACACCATCTGCGTTACGAGCGCTGATGCGATGTCATACAATCCCTTCACGCTTGCACAGATGAATTATGATCCAGACAAGGATTTCCGTCCCGTGACGAATATGTATTTCGTCATGGAAGGCCTGCTGGCGAGCCAAAACATTCCCGCAAGCTCAGTTGAACAAGCGCGTGCATTGGCTGTCGCCTCTCCGGGCAAGCTCAACTTCGGCACATTGGGTCCGGGTTCAACCATTGATACATTCCGCAAATGGTTGAGCGATGAGTGGAAGACGCAGCTTACCCCTGTTCCCTACAAAGGTGGCAGCGAGATCGTGAATGCAATCATTTCCAAGGAGATTGATCTCGTGCGCATCGGCCTTGGCAATGTGGCAGGTCATCTTGACAATCCAGCAGTGAAAATTCTCGCCGTGCGCAGCAGCAAGCGATTGGCAGCCATTCCTCA
>JACCED011753670.1_pt1 | contig 21133 bp, 18 predicted proteins | sample 7455021 | NCBI WGS metagenome assembly JACCED01 (sample SAMN15323456, study PRJNA562643) | freshwater metagenome | isolation source: river surface water | place: USA:Blue River Watershed | collected 2017-08-19
GATCACACCGGCTATTTAGGCCCCCTTGTTGGAGGGGCTGTAGTAGGTCCGCAAGGTGTGGGCACTCTTGTAACTGGTGGCATGCTCGAACTTGACGTCCTTGAAGTCGGCGGCGACCTTGAGCATGGGCTCCATGTAGCCGAAGGTGGTGCCGAAAATCAGCTTGTTGCCCTGCTGGGCCATGTCGCGGATGACGCGCTCGGCGTCGGCGCTCTCGGGCACTTTCTCCACAAAGGAGGTCACCACCTTGTCGCCAAACTCCTTCTCGATCGCCTTGCGGCCGTTGTCGTGCGCGAAGGTCCAGCCGCCGTCGCCCACCGGGCCCACGTAGGCGAAGGCGATCTTCAGCGGCTCGGCCTTGGCTGCCGCAGCAGGGGCTTGGGCCTTGGGCTCTTCTTTCTTGCCGCAGCCGACCAGGGCAGCGGCCGCCACGGCGGTCAGGGCGGCCAGCTTGATGACCGAACGCTTGGAGAAGTCTGTCATGTCAGTTCCTTTGTGAATGGACAGGATGGGTTACGCAAAAAAGATTATGAGCCCGGATGGAAAGTCCGGCCCAGGGAGGCCGGCATATTCACCCGGATCCAGGTCGGATTACGCGAAATCAGGGCCAGCACCACGATGGTGGCCACATAGGGCAAGGCCGACAGCGCCTCGCTGGGCACCTCGACACCAGCCCCCTGCAGGTGGAACTGCAGCATGGTCACGCCCCCGAACAGGTATGCCCCAAGCAACACCCGTGCCGGGCGCCAGGTGGCAAAGGTGGTCAGGGCCAGCGCGATCCAGCCCTTGCCGGCCACCATGCCTTCGACCCACAGGGGCGTGTAGATGACCGAGATGTAAGCCCCGGCCAGGCCGCACAGCGCCCCGCCGGTGACGACCGCCGCCAGACGAATGCGCCGCACCGGGTAGCCCAGGGCATGCGCCGATTCGGGGGATTCGCCCACCGCGCGCAGCACCAGACCGGTGCGTGTGCGGTCGAGGAACCAGATCAGGCCGATGCACAGGGCGATGGTGGCGTAGACCATCGGGTGCTGCTTGAAGAAGGCCGATCCCAGCAGCGGGATGTCGGCCAGGAAGGGAATCTCGAACTGCGGCCGTTCGGGCAGCTTTTCCTGGACATAGCGGATGCCGGCAAAGGCCGAGAAACCGACGCCAAACAGGCTGAGCGCCAGACCGGTGGCGTACTGGTTGGTGCCCAGCCAGATCACCAGCAGGCCAAACAGCGTCCCCAGCAGCGCCCCGGCGCCCATGCCGGCGGCAAAACCGATCCAGTCGTTGCCGGTGTGGACCACGGCGGCAAAACCGGCGATGGCGGCGCACAGCATCATGCCCTCTGCCCCGAGGTTGACCACGCCGGCCTTTTCATTGATCAGCAGGCCCAGCGCCGCAATCGCCAGGACCGTGCCCGCGTTCAGCGTGGCGGCCAACAGCAGTGCATAGGTTTCCATCAGGCCACCTGCCCTTTCCGGGCCATGCCCCAACGGATGCGGTAGGCCACCAGCGTGTCGCAGGCCAGCAGGCAAAACAGCAGCAGCCCCTGGAAGACGCCGGTGATCGACTTGGGCAGGCCCAGGCGCGACTGCGCCAGTTCACCGCCGATGTAGAACATGCTCATCAGCACCGCCGACAGCACCATGCCCAGCGGATGCAGACGGCCGACAAAGGCGACGATGATGGCCGCAAAACCGTAACCGGCGGGCACATAGGGGGTGAGCTGGCCGATCGGTCCGGCCACCTCCAGCGCACCTGCCAGGCCAGCCGCCCCGCCCGAGACCAGCAGGGCCAGCCACAAGGCCTTGCGCGAGGAAAAGCCGGCATAGCGCGCCGCCATGGGCGCCAGGCCGCCCACCTGCTGGGCAAAACCGGCGCGGGTGCGGAACAGGAACACCCACAGCAGCGCGGCGCACGCCAGCGCGATCGGCAGGCCGAGGTTGACGCGCGAACCGCTCATCAGACGCGGGATCTGGGTGACCTTCTCGAAGGTCTTGGTCTGTGGAAAGTTGAAGCCCGCCGGGTCCTTCCAGGGGCCGTAGACCAGGTAGCTCAGCACCATGATGGCCACATACACCAGCATCAGGCTGACCAGGATCTCGTTGGCGTTGAAGCGGTCGCGCAGCAGCGCCGTGAGCCCGGCCCACAGCATGCCGCCCAGCACACCGGCCAGCAGCACGGCCGGCAGGATCCAGCCGCCGGTGGTCTTGTCGGCCATCAGCGCAACGCCCCCGGCGCAGACCGCGCCGATGACGAACTGGCCTTCGGCGCCGATGTTCCAGACATTCGAGCGAAAGCACACCGCCAGCCCCAGCGCGATCAGCAGCAGCGGCGTGGCCTTGACCATCAGCTCGCCCACCGCATAGGTGTTCTTGAGCGGCTCCCAGAAGAACATCTGCAGCCCGCGCACCGGGTCCTTGCCCAGCGCCGCGAACAGCAGCGTGCCCAGCAGCACGGTGATGGCCAGCGCCAGCAGCGGCGAGGCCCAGGTCCAGACCCGGGAGGCCTGGGGACGGGGTTCAAGCCGCAGCATGGGCACCCTCCCTGACGGCAGCCGGCTGGGGCCACAGCCCGCTCATCCATTCGCCAATGCGTTCGACGCTCGCCTCGCTGCGGGGCAGCGCCGGGGACAGCCGGCCTTTGGCGATGACATGCAGCCGGTCCGAGATTTCAAACAATTCTTCCAGTTCCTCGCTGACCACCAGCACCGCGCAACCGGCGTCGCGCAGGGCCAGGATTTCGCCACGGATCTGCGCGGCCGCGCCCACGTCCACACCCCAGGTGGGCTGCGAGACGATGAGCAGTTTCGGTTGCGCGCTGATCTCGCGCCCCACGATGAATTTCTGCAGGTTGCCGCCCGAGAGCGATCGCGCCGCCGCCTCCGGCCCCGAGGCCTTGACCTTGAAGCGTTCGATGATGCTGCGCGCCTGCGCGGTCAGTGCCCCGGTGCGGATCCAGCCGCCCGTCCCCAGGGACTCCTGGCGGGTGAGCAGCAGGTTCTGGGCCAGGCTCATGGAGGGCACGGCGCCGCGGCCCAGACGCTCCTCGGGCACAAAGTGCAGCCCCAGCGCACGCCGCTCGGCGGGGCCCAGACGGCCAGCGGCCTGCCCGCCCATGTGGATGCGCCCGGGCGCGGCCCGCCTGTCTTCCCCGGACAAAGCCCAAAGCAGCTCGCGCTGGCCATTGCCCGAGACACCGGCCAGGCCCACCACTTCACCGGCACGCACCTGCAGGTCAATGCCCTGCAGGTCCACGCCAAACGGATCCTCCTTGGGCAGGGACAGGTCCTGTACCTGCAACACCACCGGACCGGGCGTGCTGGGCGTTGGGGCCAGGGTCGCCGGCTCGGCCCCGATCATCAGGCGGCTCAGGCTGGCATTGGACTCTTCGCGCGGGTCACACACGCCGGTCACCTGGCCGCCGCGCAGCACGGTGCAGGCGCTGCACAGGGCCCGGATTTCGTGCAGCTTGTGACTGATATAGAGCAGGCTGCAGCCCTGCCCGACCAGCTTGTGCAGCACCACAAACAGCTTGTCGACGGCCTGCGGCGTGAGCACCGAGGTCGGTTCGTCCAGGATCAGCAGCTGCGGATCGGACAGCAAGGCCCGGATGATTTCCACGCGCTGCATCTCGCCCACGCTGAGGGTGTGGACCGGGCGCTGCGGCGCGATGTCCAGCCCGTATTCGCTGGCCTTGGCCTCGATGCGGCGCGTGACCTCGGCCAGGCTGAGCGACTTGTCCAGCCCGAGCCAGACGTTTTCGGCCACGGTGAGGGTGTCGAACAGGCTGAAATGCTGGAACACCATGCTGATGCCCAGCGCCCGGGCTTCCTGCGGATTGCGGATCTGCACCGGCTGGCCCTTGAACAGGATCTGTCCTTCGTCGGGCTTGACCGAGCCGTAGATGATCTTCATCAGGGTGGACTTGCCGGCACCGTTTTCGCCCAGCACGGCATGGGCCTGGCCGGGCAGCACGGTCAGCGACACGTCCTGGTTGGCCACCACGCCGGGGTAGCGCTTGGTGATGCCCTGCAGGGACAGCAAAGGTGTGGTCATGAAGCTTCGGGATCAGGTTTTGGGTAACTGGGCGGCGCTGATTTTCACCTGTTCGCGCAACCACTGGCCAGCCAGGCAAGCGTGGCTGCGTTCGTGCCAGAGCTGGTAGTACACCATGGGCGGAAAGGGCAGCGGGCTGGGCAGCACCACCAGCCCCTGCAATCCATGGGGACCCTGCAGACACCGCTGGCAATACTGCCGCCCAGTTGTCAGGACAAGCAAGCTTGAAGCCACCATGCGGGGCATCAGGCCAAAATGGGCGCAGCGCGCGGCGACATGGCGCTGCAGACCCAGGCGGTCCAGGTGTTCGTCGATCACCCCGCGCCAGCCCGGGTAGGCGGGGGTGGGGGCAATGTGCTCGCAGGCCAGCCAGTCGTCCTCGGTCCAGCCGCGGCGCACCGCAGGGTGGCGTTCGCTGACCAGGCAGACCACCTCGTCCTCGAACAGCTGCGCGCGGTGCAGCTCCTCGCTGGGCTGGGCCCAGTTGCCGATCACCACATCCACCAGACCCTGGCCCAGGTCGTGTGCATAGCGCGCCTGCGCCGTCAGGGCATGGACCTCGATGTGGCAATGGGGCGCCTGCGACTTGATCCGTGCCACCACGGTCGGCAGGAACAGGGGATCCAGGGTGTCGCTGGCGGCGATGCGGAAGGTCTCGCGGGCCTGTCCCGGATCAAAAGGCCGCACCGGCAAAAACAGCTGCTCGGCCGACTGCAGCATGCGGCTGACCGGCTCGAGCATCTGCAGCGCGGTGTCGGTGGGCACCATGCCGGTGCCCGAACGCACCAGGATGGGGTCGCCGGTCAGTTCGCGCAGACGACGCAGGGCCGTGGACACTGCGGGCTGCTGCTGGCCAAGGCGGAGAGCGGCTTTGGAGACACTGCGTTCGATGAGCAAGGTGTGGAGAGTCCGAATGAGCTGGAGGTCGATCTTGTCGAAAAGATGCACTGGCTTCATATCGAATTCGCGATAGGCGGTATGTCTTGCGGCCCATGTTCCGGCAGGGGCTTTGCCCTAGCATGCGTCGACCGAGGACAAACCCGCATGCCGACTCCACCTGTCTCTCCTTTTGTTGTCTCCCCGCTGCGCTTCTGGCACCGGGGGTCTGTGGTGCAGCTGGGCAATGTACCACCAGACCGCACCCTGCTCGACCTGCTGCGCGAAGACCTTCGCCTGACTGCCACCAAGGAAGGTTGCGCCGCCGGCGACTGCGGTGCCTGCACTGTGGTGTTGGCCGAGGCCGATGGCCAGCAGCTGCATTACCGGGCGGTCAACAGCTGCATCAAGCCGGCCCATGCCATCGACGGCCTGGCGTTGTGGACCGCCGGCGACCTGGCCGCCCCCGACGGCCAGTTGCACCCGGTACAACAGGCCATGCTCGAACACCATGGTTCGCAATGCGGCTTTTGCACGCCTGGCTTTGTGATGAGCCTGTTTGGCCTGTACCAGCGGCATTTCCGGGAGCAAGCGGCCTGCGCACGCCCGGTGGACCGGGATGCCGCGCACGAAGCCCTGTCGGGCAACCTGTGCCGCTGCACCGGCTACCGCCCGATCGTGGACGCCGCCTGCGCCCTCAAAGCCGATGCGCGGCACGCGGTGGACGAGGCGCCCATTGCCCGGGCGCTGCAGGCCCTGCCCGCACGCCACGACAGCGGCAGTGCCTATGAACTCCCCCGCAGCCTGCAGGCGCTGCTGCAGGCGCGCGCGGCACGCCCGCAGGCGCAGCTGATCGCCGGCGCCACCGATGCCGGGCTGTGGATCACCCAAGGCCTCAAGGCCATGCCGCAGATCATCGACCTGACGCGTGTGGCCGAGCTGCGCCGCATCGAGACTTACCCGCAGCACATCGCCATTGGCGCGGCGGTGCCCCTGCAGGAGGCCTTTGCGGCACTGGCCACCGAGCGTCCGGCCATCGCCCCGTTCGCAGCCCGCTTTGCGGGTTGGCCCATCCGGCAGAGCGGCACCCTGGGCGGCAATGTGGCCAATGGCTCGCCGATTGGCGACAGCATGCCGCTCCTGATCGCCCTGGGCGCGCAAGTGGTGCTGATGGCCTGGCGGCGCGGGCGTCCCGTGCACCGGCATGTGCCGATCGAGGACTTCTACACCGGTTACCGCCAGAGCCGGCTGGCGGCCGACGAAGTACTGGCCTGGGTTGTGGTGCCCCGGCCCTCGCCCGGCAGCTGGCTGGGCCTCTACAAGGTCTCCAAACGCCACGAGGACGACATTTCGGCCGTCTGCCTGGCGGTGCAGCTGCAGTGGGCCGACGCAGCCGCTGGCGGGGGGCTCCCCCGCATCACGCAGGCGCGCATCGGCGCCGGAGGCGTGGCCGCCGTGCCGGCACGTGCCCGCCAGACCGAAGCCGCGCTGCGCGCAGCCGAATGGTCAGGCGACACCCTGGTGCAGGCGCAGGCCGCGATGGCGCAGGAGTTCGCGCCGATCAGCGACCTGCGGGCGAGCGGCAGCTACCGCCGCACCGTGCTGCAGCAGCTGCTGCGCCGCGCCTGGCTGGAGAGCACCGGCCACAGCGTCGTGCATCTGGAGGCCCTGGCATGAAGACGCCAACTTTCGCCTTCCATGAAAGCGCCCGCCAGCAGGTGCAAGGCGCTGCCCCCTACATCGACGACCTGCCCCTGCTCGAAGGCACCCTGCATGCGGCACCGATCCTGAGCCCGGTGGCCAACGGCCAGCTGCGCAAGATGGATGCAGAAGATGCCGTGGCGGCACCCGGCATCGTGGGCGTGCTCACGCCGCAAGACATTCCGGGCGACCGGCTGCTGGCCACCTTCGTGCACGACGAACCGGTGTTTGCCGGTCCGCAACTCGCGCACGTGGGCCAGGTGCTGGGGCTGGTGCTGGGCAAGAGCCACCGGCAAGCCCGCCAGGCCGCACGGCGCGTGCGCATCGACGCCGAGGCACAGGCGCCGGTCCTCCATGCCCGCGAGGCGCTGGCCCGGCAGCAGTTCGTTCTGCCGCGGGTGCAGGTGCAGCGCGGCGATGCCGCACAAGCCCTGCAGGCGGCACCCCACCGGCTGGCGGGCAGCCTCGAAGTGGGCGGACAGGAGCACTTCTATCTGGAGAGTCAGATCGCCTACGCCATTCCGCAGGAAGGCGGGCAGTGGCTGATCCACAGCAGCACCCAGCACCCGGGCGAGGTGCAGCACTGGGTGGCGCATGCGCTGGGCATTGCGCTGCACCAGGTGCGCGTGGTGTGCCGGCGCATGGGCGGCGGCTTTGGCGGCAAGGAAACCCAGGCCGGGCATCTGGCGGTCTGGGCCGCGCTGGCGGCGCACAAGTTCGGGCGGCCGGTCAAGATGCGGCTGGACCGCAGCGACGACATCCTGGTGACCGGCAAGCGCCACCCCTTCAGCCACGACTGGCAGGTGGGCTTTGACGCAGGCGGCCGGTTGCTCGCCCTGCAGTCCACCCAGCTGGTGCACTGCGGCCACAGCGCCGACCTCAGCGGCCCGGTGGCCGACCGCGCCATCTTCCACACCGACAACGCCTACTTTCTGGGCGATGTGCAGATCACTTCGCACCGCTGCCGGACGCACACCCAGAGCCACACCGCCTTTCGGGGCTTTGGCGGGCCGCAGGGCGTGCTGCTGATCGAGACCGTCATGGGGGACATCGCGCGCCACCTCGGGCTGGACGCACTCGATGTGCGGCTGGCCAACCTGTACGGCGTGGGCGAACGCGACACCACGCCGTATGGCATGAAGGTCGAAGACAACATCCTGCAGCCCCTCCTGCAGCAGCTGGCCAAGGACTGCAACTACCGCGCCCGACGCCAGGCCGTGGCGGACTGGAATGCTCACCATGCGGTGATCAAGAAAGGCCTGGCGCTCACGCCGGTCAAATTCGGCATCAGCTTCACCGCCACCCAGTTCAACCAGGCCGGGGCGGTGGTCTCGGTCTACACCGACGGCAGCGTGCGCGTGAACCACGGCGGCACCGAAATGGGACAGGGCCTGCACACCAAGGTCTGCGCCCTGGTGGCCCAGGTGCTGGGCCTCGGTGCCGGGCAGGTGCGGCCCAGCGCCAGCGACACCGACCAGGTGGCCAACGCCAGCGCCACCGCCGCCTCCAGCGGGACCGACCTCAATGGCCGCGCCGCCGAAAACGCCGCCTTGCAGGTGCGCGAGAACATCGCGGCCTGCATCGCCAGGGCAGACGCCTGCGAGGCAGAGGCCATCGCGTTCCGGGACGGGCAGGTCATCAGCCCCATGCGCCAGCGCAGCTTTGCCGAGGCGGTGCAATACGCCTACAGCCAGCGGGTGCAGCTCTGGAGCGACGGGTTTTACGCCACACCCAAGATCCATTACGACCGCAGCACGCTCAGCGGTCGGCCTTTTTATTACTTTGCCTACGGCGCGGCCTGCAGCGAAGTCGCCATCGACACGCTCATCGGCGAATACCGGCTGCTGCGCACCGACATCCTGCACGACGTGGGACGTTCGCTGCACACCGAGATCGACATCGGTCAGATCGAAGGCGGCTTTGCCCAGGGCCTGGGCTGGCTGACCACCGAAGAGCTGGTCTGGAACGAACGCGGCGAATTGCTGACCCAAGGCGCCAGCACCTACAAAATCCCGACCGCAGCCGACATGCCCGCTCAGCTGAACATCCAGCTCTGGCCCGAAGCCAACCGCGAGGACAATGTGGGCGGCAGCAAGGCCGTGGGCGAGCCGCCCTTCATGCTGGCGATCAGTGTCTACGAGGCCCTGCGCGATGCCATTGGCGCCACCCGACCCGGCCACACCCCCGTCCGTCTGGACACCCCCGCCACCCCCGAGCGCGTGTTGAACGCCCTCCTGAACCGGGTCTAATTGCTTCATTGGGGTCAGATCCCAATAAATCGCTCAGACAGATGACATCGCCCCCACATTCCCATCTACACGGCTGGCGCGCCAGCCTGCTGTGGTTTCCCGATCCGCACAGCCCCGAGCCCCGGCATGAAAGCGATGGCCTGCTGGTCACCGGCCAGGACGCCGATGGCACCGTGCGGGTGATCGCCATCGGGCCCCATGCCGACTTGCACCCGGCATATGCCCATGTGCCGGTGACCCACTGGCCCGGCCTGTGCATTGCGCCGGGCTTTGTCGACCTGCACACCCACTACCCGCAGACCGATGTGATCGCATCACCCGCCGAGGGCCTGCTGCCCTGGCTGGAGCACTACACCTTTCCGCACGAAAAACGGTTTGCCGACCCGGCCTGTGCGCACGAGGTGGCCGGATTCTTTCTGGACGAGCTGATGCGCAACGGGGTGACCACCGCACTGTGTTTTGCCACCGCCCACCCCGCCTCCGTCGATGCGTTCATGGCCGAGGCCCAAGTGCGCCGCCTGCGCATGGTCACCGGCAAGGTGCTGCAGGACCGCCACAGCCCCGAGGGCCTGCGCGACACCGACACCGCGCTCAGTCTGCGGCAGACCGAAGACCTGATCCAGCGCTGGCACGGCGTGGACCGCCTGGGCTACGCCATCACGCCACGCTTTGCGCCCACCAGCACCGACGCACAGCTGCACGGCGCGGGTGAACTGGCGCAGCAGTACCCGGACGTCTGGATCCAGTCGCATCTGGCGGAAAACCTCGATGAAATCCGCTGGGTGCGCGAACTCTTTGCGCAGTCACGCAGTTACCTCGATGTCTACGACCGGGCCGGGCTGCTGCGCCCGCGCGCCTTGTACGCGCACTGCATCCACCTCGACGACACCGACCGCCGCCGCATGGCCGAGGTGGGCGCCACGGCCGCCGTCAGCCCCACCAGCAACCTGTTCCTGGGCAGCGGCTTTTTCGACTACACCGCGGCTGACCGCTGCGGCCTGCGCTATGGCCTGGCCAGCGATGTGGGGGGCGGCACCAGCTTCAGTCCCTTCCAAACCATGCACGCGGCCTACACCGTGGCCAGGCAAAGCGTGGGGCGCCCGGGCATCAGCCTCGCGCCCGAACACCTGTGGTGGCAGCACACGGCGGGGGCAGCCGCCGCGCTGGACCTGACGGGCCAGGTGGGCAACCTGCTGCCCGGTTGCGAGGCCGACTTTGTGGCGCTCAACCCCAAGGCCACACCCTTGCTGGCCCGCCGCACCGCACAGACCGACACATTGGCCGAATGGCTGTTCGCCATGACGGTGCTGGGCGACGACCGGCTGATCGCCCACACGGTGGTGCAGGGACAAATCGCCAATGGACCCTCCGCCAGGGCAGGCGACGCGACAATCGGGGCATGAGCGAGACGAACCAGACGCCAGACGACCCGATCCATGACCCTGCAGGCCAGGCCCAGCGCGACGCCGTGCGACGGGGCATTGCCCAGTTCCAGGCCCGCCTGCAGGCCGCCGGCATCGACTTCCGGGAGCCCCCACCCGAGCCCACCTCGTGCTGCGGGCGCGGCTGCAACGGCTGCGTGTGGGAAGGCTACGAAGCCGCGCTGATGTGGTGGTACGAGGACGCCGGTGGCCAGCTCGCCAGCGGCTGAGCGCGTGCTGCAGCCGGACTTCAGTAGCGCGCCTGGCCCGTCAGCTGCATGCGCCGCGAGGCCCAGGTGGCCAGCAGGCCAAGCAGCAGACACACCGCCATGACCCCGTGGTAATGGCCGACACGGTCAAAGGCAGCACCGGCCAGCACCGGCCCGAGCAGATTGCCCACGGCCGCGCCGCTGTAGAGGGCGCCGACCACGCTGGCCACCGACCTGCCGCCAAAGTAGTCCATGCAGATGGCCGGCAGCAGCGAGACGATGCTGCCGTAGCTCAGGCCGAACCACAGCGCAAACAGCGCCAGCAGCAGCGGCCCGCCGCCCACGGCCCACAGCAGGTAGGACAGGCCCATCGACAGCTGCATCAGCACCAGCGTCTGTGCGCGTCCCAGGCGGTCGGCCAGCAGGCCGATCGAAAAGCGCCCGACCAGGCTGCCGACACCGATCACACCCACCAGCGAAACGGCAAAGGCGTCGTCCAGCCCGAGGTCGCGGGCCGAGGCCGACAAATGGGCAAAGGGGATGAACATGACTGGTGAAGCCAGCACAGTGGCCAGATAGAACCAGCGGAAAGTGGGCGTGCGCAGCGTCTCGCGCAGACCCAGTCCCGAGGCGGTGCCACCGGCCCCCGCCTGGGCCTGCGCAGGCGCACGCCGCAGCAGCCCCGCCGCCAGCAGTCCCAGCACCAGCACGGCCAGGGCCAGCCAGCGCATGGCCTCGCGCCAGGGCATGGCACCGATCGCCAGCGCCACCAGCACCGGCACCAGCAGCGTGCCCGCGCCTACGCCCGAACTGGCGATACCGCCCGCCAGACCACGCCGCACACTGAACCAGGGCTGCACGCTGGCAATGGACGGGGTGTAGACAAAAGCGATGCCCAGGCCCACCAGCAGGCCGTAGCTCAGGTAGACCACCCACAGCGCAGGCGCCCAGCTGGTGGCCAGCAGGCCCAGCGCGATCAGCACCATGCCGGCAGAGCAGACCACGCGTGGACCGTGGCGGTCGGCCAGGATGCCGCCCAGGGTGCCCAGTACAAAGTAGACCAGCCCGGACAGGCCGAAGATCCAGGAGACGTCGGCGCGCTGCGCCGCAAACTCCCCGGCAAACGATTCGAAGAAGGCCGCAAAGGAGTAGGACACCCCGAAAATCAGCGACAGGCACACAAAGGTGGCCCACACCACCACCCAGCCGTAGCGCGCTTCCTTCATCAGGTCTCCTGATTCAGATGCCCGGAGCGGCCCGTGGCAGCGGGAGGCATTGCCCCGGCCTGGTCCAGCGCCTGCTGGAGTTCGTCGACCCGGGTCGGCCGCACCAGGCGGCCGACTTCCTGGCCGTCACGCAGCAGGACCAGGGTGGGCCAGAGCCTGACCCGCAAGGAGCGGCCCAGCGCCCGCCCGGGGCCGTCCTCCACCTTGATGTGCCGCCAGTGCGCCAGCGCCGGCAGCACCTCGGCCAGCGCCGGCTGCAGGGCGCGGCAGTGGCCGCACCAGTCGGTCCCGAACTCCAGCAAGGTCAACCCCCTCAGGGCATCGACTTCGGCGCGGGTCGGGGCCTCGGCTTCGCCAAGGTAGGGTGGGGGTGCAGTCATCGCGGCCAATTGAAAATGCTGACCCCGATTCTAGGGGTCTCCCCCTGTGCCATGCGCGACTGCGGCCGGCCGGCGCCTGTCGCATAGTGGTCGGCACGGGGGCAGCAGATGCCCAAGGAGACCCAGCTTGGAAGTGTCATTCCACGAAGAAATCAAGGCGCTGCGCCTGGGCCAGGGCCAGACCTTCCACGGCGAAGGCATCCTGGCCATCACCAAGGCGCTGCTGCAATCCGGCGTGTCCTATGTGGGCGGCTACCAGGGGGCTCCGGTGTCGCACCTGCTGGACGTGATGGTGCAGGCCCGTCCCTACATGGACGAACTCGGCGTGCATGTGGAGGCCTGCTCCAACGAAGCCTCGGCCGCCGCCATGCTGGGCGCCTCCATCCATTACCCGGTGCGCGGGGCGGTCACCTGGAAGTCCATCGTCGGCACCAATGTGGCGGCCGATGCGCTCTCCAACCTGTCCTCGCCAGGCGTGACCGGTGGCGTGCTGATCGTGGTGGGAGAAGACTACGGCGAAGGCGCCAGCGTCATCCAGGAACGCACTCACGCCTTTGCGCTCAAGTCGGGCATGTGCCTGCTCGACCCCCGGCCCGACTTGCCGCAAATGGTGCACATGGTCGAAAAAGGGTTCGAACTGAGCGAAGCCAGCCACATGCCGGTCATCCTGGAGCTGCGCATCCGCGCCTGCCATGTGCGCGGCAGCTTCGAGGCCCGTGACAACGTGGCCCCGCACTGGTCCAAGCAGAACCTGATCCCCGACCCCACCCGCTTTGACTACATGCGCCTGGCCCACCCGCCGGTGACCTTTGTGCATGAAAAGCTCAAGTCGCAGGAACGCATCCCGGCAGCACGCCGCTTCATCACCGAGCAGGGACTCAATGAAACCTTTGCCGGCAGCGAGCACGCCGACCTGGGCCTGATCGTGCAGGGCGGCCTCTACAACACCCTGATTCGCAGCCTGCAGCAGTTTGGCCTGGCCGATGCCTTCGGTCAGAGCAGCCTGGCCATCCATGTGCTCAACGTGACCTGGCCGCTGGTGCCCGAAGCACTCACCCGCTTTTGCGCCGGCAAGCAGGCGGTGCTGCTGCTCGAGGAGGGCCAGCCCGAATACATCGAGCAGGAACTCGCCCTGGCGCTGCGCCGGCAGGACCTGCAGACCCCGCTGCATGGCAAGGACATGCTGCCCTCTGGCGGCGAGTACACGGCCGAAGTCATGGCCAGCGGCCTGATGGCTTTTCTGGAGCGGCACCGACCGTCTGCCGTGCCCGAGTCCACCCGCCAGTGGCTGCAGGGCAATGCAGCGCGCCGCCAGGCGGTGCAGCAGGCACTGGGCACGCCGCTGCCGGCACGACCGCCGGGCATGTGCATCGGCTGCCCCGAACGGCCGGTGTTCTCGGCCCTCAAGCTGGCCCAGCAGGACGTGGGGCCGGTGCACATTTCGGGCGACATTGGCTGCCACGCCCTGGCCACCTTCGAGCCGTTCTCCGTCGGCCACTCCATCCTGGGCTACGGCATGAGCCTGGCCAGCCGTGCGGGCGTCTCGCCACTCATGAAACGGCGGGTGCTCTCGGTCATGGGCGATGGCGGCTTCTGGCACAACGGCCTGCTGACCGGGGTGCAAAGCGCGCTCTTCAACGGCGACGATGCGGTGCTGCTGATCTTCAAGAATGGCTACACCTCGGCCACCGGCACGCAGGACATCATCAACACCCCGGAAGACACCGCCAAGGATGCCGCAGGCGACAAGCGCCAGAGCCTGGTGCACACCAACCAGACCATTGAGTCGACACTCAAGGGCCTGGGTGTGCAGTGGCTGCGCACGGTCCACACTTACCATGTGGAGGAAATGAAGGCCACACTCACCGAAGCCTTCACCACCGGCTTTCAGGGCCTGAAGGTGATCGTGGCCGAGGGCGAATGCCAGCTCGAACGCCAGCGCCGCATCAAGCCCTGGCTGGCCTCGCTGCAGGCCAGGGGTGAGCGGGTCGAGCGGGTCAAATACGGTGTCGACGAGGATGTGTGCAACGGTGACCACGCCTGCATCCGGCTCTCGGGCTGCCCCACGCTCACGCTCAAGGACAACCCCGACCCGCTCAAGGTGGACCCGGTGGCCACGGTGATCGACGGCTGTGTGGGTTGCGGCCTGTGCGGCGCCAATGCGCATGCGGCCACGCTGTGCCCCTCCTTCTACCGCGCCGAGGTGGTGCAGAACGCCCGCTGGCCCGAGCGCCTCAAGGGCCGCCTGCAGGCGGCAGCCCGCCGTCTGCTGCAAAAGGCCTGAAGACCATGCACCCCCCCATTTCCATCCTGCTGTGCGCCCTCGGCGGAGAAGGCGGCAGCGTGCTGGCCGACTGGCTGGTGGCGGTGGCCCGCCACTGCGGCCACCCGGCGCAGGCCACCTCGGTGCCGGGCGTTGCGCAACGCACCGGCGCCACCACCTACTACCTCGAAATCGTGCCCGAACCCTCCAGCGCGCTGGGCGGGCGGCGACCGGTGCTGGGCCTCAACCCCCTGCCCGGCCGGCTCGATGCGCTGGTCTCCTCCGAACTTCTGGAGACCTCGCGCCAGATCGGCCTGGGCATGGTCTCGAGCGACCGCACCACCGTCATCAGCCACAACGGCCGGACCCTGACCACCGCCGAAAAAATGGTGATGGGCGATGGCCGCCGCGATGCCCGGCAGCTGATGGCGCTGGTGGCCAGCCACACCCGCGCCCACCATGTGCTGGACATGGCCACCCTCACCCGCGAAGCCGGCACCGTGGTCAGCGCCGTCATGCTCGGCTGCATCGCCGCCAGCGGGCTGCTGCCCTTTGCCCGCGAGGCCTACACCGCCGTGCTGGCGGGCGAGAGCGCCAGCGCGCGGGCCAGCCGCAAGGGCTTCGAGCTTGGCTTCGAAGCCATCCACCGCCAGCGCGAACAGCAGCGTTATCTGGAGGCCGTGCTGGCCCAGGCGCCGGCCAGCCATGCAGCCGTGCTGCCCGCCAATGTGGTGGCCGCCTTCCCGGCCGATGTGCACGAAGTGCTGGCCCTGGGCCATGCGCGATTGCTCGATTACCAGGGCCCAGCCTATGCCCGCCTCTACCTGCAGCGTCTGCAGGCGGTGGTGCAAGCCGAGCAGGCCGGCGCGCCCAGCCCGCTGCAGGACCACCCGGTGACGCGCGAGACCGCGCGCTGGCTGGCCCTGTGGATGGCCTTTGACGACATCGTGCGCGTGGCCGACCTCAAGAGCCGTGCCAGCCGCCTGGCACGGGTGCGCCAGGAGGCCAGGGCTGGCGCGCAAGACCTGCTCAAGGTCTATGACCACTTCAAGCCCGGCATCCCCGAAATCGCCGCCCTGCTGCCGCCCGCGCTGGCGCATCGCCTGCTGCGCTGGGACCGCCAGCGCTTGGCCCAGGGCAAGGGCGCCTGGGCCTTTCCGATCCGGGTCGCCACCCATTCCCTGAGCGGGCTGGCCATGCTGCGCCTGCTGGCCGCACTGCGCTTTGCCCGGCCCTGGGGCAGCCGCTACGCCGATGAACAGGCCCTGATCGGGCAATGGCTGGAGGCCCTGCTGGCGGCCACACGACGCCACCCGGCACTCGGCCTGGAAGTGGCCCGCTGCGGCCAGCTGATCAAGGGCTACGGCAGCACCCACGACCGCTCACGCCAGAACCTGCAGCACATCCTCACGCACGGGCTGGCCGGCCAGGCCAGCGCCGATGCACAGGCCCAGGCCATCGCCCGCTGGCGCAGTGCTGCACTGCAGGACGAAGCCGGCCAGGCGCTGGACCAGGCACTGCTGCAGCACGGAGCGCCACCCCGCCCCGTGCCGGAGCGACCCATCCTCTGGATGAAAAACCCGCGCACCGGCCGCGTCTAGAACCCCGCACCACAGCACAGGAGACCCCCATGCCCGCACGCCTGCACCTTCGCCGCCTTGCCCTGGCCAGCCTGATGGTCCTGGCCCTGCCCGTCGCCCTCGCCCAGAGCTGGCCGAGCAAGCCCATCCGGCTGGTGGTCAACTTCCCGCCCGGCGGCGCGGCCGACCAGATTGCACGGGCCATCGGTACCCCGCTGGCCGAGGCACTGGGGCAGCCGGTGGTGGTGGAAAACCGCGCCGGCGCCAACGGCAACCTCGGTGGCGAGCTGGTGGCCAAGTCGCCCGCCGATGGCTACACCCTGCTCATGAGCTCGGGCGGCATGGTGTCGGTCAACCCGCACATCTATGCCCGCATGCCCTTCGACCCGGCCAGGGACCTGACCCCGGTGGCCGCCGCCGCCCGGGTGCTGGTGTTTCTGGTGGCCAAGCCCGGCCTGCCGGTCAACACCATCGAGGAGTTCCTGGCCTATGTGAAGGCCAATCCGGGCCGCCTGTCCTACGGCTCGGCCGGCAATGGCAGCTCGCCGCACCTGGCTGGCGAAATGATGAAAAGCCAGGCCGGTCTGTTTGCGGTGCATGTGCCCTACCGTGGTGCCGCCCCCGCACTGCAGGACCTGCTGGCGGGCCAGATCGATTTTTACTTCGATCCGGGCATCGGCCTGAACCAGGTGCGCGCCGGCCGGCTCAAGCTGCTGGCCGTGGGCAGCCCCAAACGCTCGCCCCTGTTCCCGCAGACCCCCACCCTGGAAGAAGCCGGCCTCAAGGGGTTTGACGCCGACACCGTGTTCGGTTTCTATGCCCCGACCGGCACCGCGCCGGAGGTGGTCAACCGCCTCAACCGCGAAATCAACCGCATCCTGGGCACCGCAGCGGTCAGGGAACGCATCCAGGCCCTGGGCGGAGAAGCCCTGCCGATCAGCCCGGCAGAGTTTGCAGCCAAGGCCAGCGAAGACTCGCGGCGCTTTGGCGCCATCATCCGTGAGCGCAAGATCGTCGGGGATTGAGCTCAGGCGCCGGCGAGTGCACGCAGGTCATCAGGGTTGGTCAGCTGCAGCACCCGGCCACGGCCGCTGATGAGCTCGCGCTCACGCAGCTGGCGCAGGATGCGCGAGAGAGTCTCGGGGGCGATGCCCAGCTGGGCCGCGATGCTGCGCTTGCGTTCATGCAGCCTGACCTGCAGCCGGTCGGTGGCGGGGTCGCGCTCGGCATGCTGGATCAGCCATTCGGCACAGCGGGCATCGGCATCCTTGGCCAGCCGGCTGATGGCCAGTTCGGTCTGCTGGCGCTGGGCACGCGCCAGGTCCGAGAGCAAGGCGCGCGAGGGCTCGGGCAGCTGGTCCACATGATCACGGAAATCGGCCAGCGCCACCGATTGCAGGCTCACCTCGGTCTCGGCCACGGCGTCGACCGCGTGCGGCAAGCCCAGCAGGCCGGAGGCGGCCTCCAGCCAGAAGGGCCCTTCGACCACGCCGAGCTGGTGGTGCAGACCGTCCTGCTCGAGCAGACCGAGCGTGACGCGTCCGCGTTCGAGGTGCAGCACCTGGTCGGCACAGTCGCCACGCCGCAACAGCACCGCCCCGGGGGCGAGGTGCTGGGTCGGGACTGGGCAAGAAGAAGCAAGGGCCTGCAGCATGGACGGGACTGTGCCCGAGGCTGCAGCGGACCGCATTGATCCGCGTCAAAGGACGTTCAGAGCACCAGGATCGCCCGGAAATCGTTCACATTGGTGTTCGTCGGACCGGTCACCACCAGGTCGTCCAGCCCCGCAAAGAAGCCGTAGGCGTCGTTGCGCAGCAGGTGGTCGGAGAGCTTGAGGCCCAGGGCCTGGGCCCGCTGCAGGGTGTCGGGACCCACCAGGGCGCCGGCGTTGTCCTCCATGCCGTCGATGCCATCGGTGTCAGCGGCCAGTGCCCAGACGCCGTCCTGCCCCTGCAGGGCCTCGGCCAGGCCCATGCAGAACTCTCCTGCCCGGCCACCGCGGCCACGCTGCAGCCCTGCGGGCAGGTCGCGCACGGTGACGGTGGTCTCGCCGCCGCTGAGGATCACGCACGGCCGGGCAAAAGCGCCCTGCCCACGCGCCACCGCCCGGGCCAGGGCCGCATGCACCTTGCCCACCTCGCGCGACTCGCCCTCGATCTCGTCGCTCAGCACATGGGCCGCGATGCCGCTCTGGCGGGCCAGCTCGGCCGCGGCCTGCAGCGATTGCAGGGGGGTGGCGATCATGCGCACCTCATGTCCGGCAAAACAGGCATCGCCCGGCTTGGGGGTTTCAAGCGCTCCGGCCTGCAAGGCCGCTTCGATGGCATCGGGCACGGCAATGCGGTAGCGCTCCAGGATGGCCAGCGCATCGGCGCAGGTCGTGGCATCGGGCACGGTGGGGCCGCTGGCAATCACCGAAGGGTCGTCCCCGGGCACATCGCTGATGGTCAGGGTCACCACCTTCGCCGGGGCACAGGCCGCCGCCAGGCGCCCGCCCTTGATGCGCGAGAGGTGCTTGCGCACGCAGTTCATCTCGGTGATGTTGGCACCACTGAGCAGCAGGTCCTTGTTGATGCGCTGCTTGTCGGCCAGTGTCAGGCCCTCGGCCGGCAGCGTCAGCAGCGCCGAGCCACCGCCCGAGATCAGGCACAGCACCAGGTCGTCGGCCGTCAACCCTTGTGTCAGCGCGAGGATGCGCTCGGCCGCCTGCAGCCCGGCGGCATCGGGCACCGGATGCGCGGCTTCAACGATCTCGATGCGGGCCGGCACCCCTGCGGGCCGTTCGGGTGTGTGGCCATAGCGGGTGACCACCAGACCGGAGAGTGGCGCCTCCTGCGGCCACAGGGCTTCGAGGGCATGCACCATGGCAGCCCCGGCCTTTCCGGCACCCAGCACCAGGGTGCGGCCCCTGGCGGGATCGGGGGGCGGCGGCAGGTGCTCGGCCATGCTGTGCAGGGGCATGGCCCGGCGGACGGCGGCGTCGTAGAGTTGACGCAGGAAAGCTGGGGGATGGTTCATGACGCGAACACAGGCAGGGACATCACGCGCCGAAGCATAACGCGAATATCGCCCCGGAGATCCTAAAAAAAACCGTGTCCCCGACCTGGGAACACGGCTTGCACGCTGACCGGAACCTTCAGTCGGCCGTGATCTTGGCCTCGTTGATGACACGTCCCCAGTAAGCCAGTTCCTTTCGGGTGTACTCGCCCAGCTGGGCAGGCCCCATGTGCTCGATCAGGGTGCCCGCATCCTCGGCTTTCTTCTTGATGTCCGGGTTGGCGAGGATCTTGGCGAGCTCGGTGTTGAGCAGCTGCACCACCTCGTTGGGGGTACCGGCAGGTGCGTACAGGGCAAACCACGAATCGAGGGTGAAGTCCTTGAGGTCCGCCTCGCGTGTGGTCGGCACCTGGGGCAGGGAGCTCAGGCGCGAGTTGCTGGTCACCGCCAGCCCCTTGAGCTTGTCGGCCTTGATGTGCTGGACCACCGAGGCCGGTGTGGTGATGAAGATGTCCACCTGCCCGCCCAGCAGGTCCTGCACTGCCGGCCCTGCACCACGGTAAGGAATATGGGTGATGAACGTCCCCGTCATTTGCTTGAACAGCTCACCCGCGATGTGCTGGATGGAGCCCGCGCCCGAAGAGGCGTAGTTCAACTTGCCCGGATTGGCTTTGGCGTAGGCGATCAGTTCACGCACATTGTTGGCCGGCAGGTTGGCCCGGGTGGCCAGCACCTGCGGCGCACGTGTGAGCATGGACACCGGCGCGAAATCCTTGATCGGGTCCCAGCCTGCCTTTTTGAAGAGGTGGGGGTTGCCCACCTGGAAGCCGCTGTAGGCCAGCAGCAGCGTGTAGCCATCGGGTCTGGCCTTGGCCACGATCTGGTTGCCGATGTTGCCCGATGCACCGGGCTTGTTGTCCACCACCACGGGCTGGCCGAGCGCACGCGAGAGGGGCTCGGCGATCAGCCGCGCCGTGAAATCGGTGGTGCCGCCGGGCGCGCTGGGCACCACGATGGTGACGGGCTTGTCAGGGAATTTGGCCTGCGCCATGGCGGCCTGACCACTCAGCAGCGCCATGACGGCCCCTGCTGCACTCATGATCCATTGACGTTTTTGCATGGTTGTCTCCTTGCTTGTTTCAGAAAATCAGATCGGAACCGACAGCTCGATCAGGTTGAAATCCGGGTCACGCACATACACCGAGCGGATCTTCTGGGTCGCTCCGGTACGCACCACCGGACCTTCCAGGATCGGCCAATTGCAGGCCTGCAGCCGGGCGATCACTTCTTCGAGTGGAATCTGCACGATGAAGCACAGATCGAGCGCACCCGGCACCGGCAGGTGGGCCTTGGGTTCGAATTCGCTGCCCTGCACATGCAGGTTGATCTTCTGGTTGCCGAACTTGAAGGCGCGGCGCTCGACCGGCGGCGTGCCGCCCACGAAGCTCTCGAGTTGCATGCCCAGCACGCGGGTGTAGAAGTCCACGCAGGCGGCTTCGCGCGCGGTGGTCAGCACCAGGTGGTCGAGGTGGTCGATCATGGGAATTCCTTTTTCAGTTCCGCCACCGAAGGTGGCGCAGGGTGCAGGTCAGTGATCAGGCCGCTTTTGGCCACCTGCCCGGGCACCTCGTGACCGACGATGGCGGGGAGCTGCCGAGCCAGGGGCAGCAGGCGCTGCAGATCGATGCCGGTGTCGCAGCCCATGGCGTCGAGCATGTGGATGGCGTCTTCGCTGCAGATGTTGCCGCTCGCACCGGGGGCATAGGGGCAGCCGCCCAGCCCGCCCAGCGAGCCGTCGAAGCGGTCAATGCCCGACTGCACCGCCGCCAGCACATTGGCCAGGCCCATGCCCCGGGTGTTGTGGAAGTGCAGCGTGAGTTGCAGGTCGGGGAAACGCTGCTGCAGAACCTCGCACATGGCAGCCACCTGGCGCGGCTGCGCCATGCCGGTGGTGTCGCAAATGGTCAGGCCGCGCACGCCCAGATCGGCAAAGCGCTGCGACCACTGCAGCACCTCGGCCTGCGGCACATCGCCCTCCATCGGACAGCCAAAGCAGGCCGACAGGGACACATTGATCGGCACCTGCGCGCCAAAGCGTTCGATCACCTCGCGCAGGGCCGCAAAGCTGTGTTCGCGCGGCATGCGCAGGTTCGCCAGGTTGTGCGTCTCCGAAGTCGACATCACC
>JACCED010163275.1_pt1 | contig 21124 bp, 18 predicted proteins | sample 7455021 | NCBI WGS metagenome assembly JACCED01 (sample SAMN15323456, study PRJNA562643) | freshwater metagenome | isolation source: river surface water | place: USA:Blue River Watershed | collected 2017-08-19
AACCATGTAATACACTATATCTTAGGAAATCTAATATAGCTTTATTATTCGGATCTTCTACATCATTTAATATCATCTCAATAATCTCTTTATCACTTTCAATACCTAAAGCACGAAATAATACAAAGAGTGGTACTTTAATACCTGTAATATTTGGTGATGATAATACAATTGAGAATGAAGGTGTTTTAGATGATGCGAATACTTTATCTATATCGTCTTGTGGGTCAACTGGTTTTTCAGTTCCTTCTTCCTCCACGCTATCATCTTGATCTTTCTCTTTTTTCTGATTTCTATCAGCATGTACATAAATATTAATAGTTTTAGGAAACAGTGGGTTTTCTTCAGATGTGCATCGAATTAAACCTTCATGACTATATTTAGGATCCTTGCTCTTATTAATAAAAATTCTATTTGTAGTAATACGTTCCTGAGCAACGATAACTTTTTCTTTACCATCCATAATAAAATATCCACCTTGATCATATATACATTCACCCATTTCATGAAGCACTTTGGGAGTCTGATTGTTTAATACACAAAGACAACTATGTAACATAATTGGAATAGCTCCAATTTTTATATTTTTAAAAACTTCTTCATGGATACTTTCTTTTTTTGTTGATTCTTCTCGTGTTATATATTTAATTGTAATATTTGCAAATATTTCTGCTTTATAAGTCATATCTTTTAATCGAGCTTCATTAGGATACATTAGTCTTTGCTCGCCTTTTTCATTTACAATTGTAGGTTTGTTAATGAAAAGTTCGTTTCCATCTACACCACCAATATATACATTAATTTCATGTGTAATTGCACCATTATCTTGATTTTTAATAATGATAAAAGGATTTAGCACACGAATTGTATTTGGTAATTTATTTAATACAAAATCATTGTAAGAATCTAAATGATGTTTTGTTAAAAAATAACTTGTCTTGAAGTATTCATCAAGAACATACCACGTATCTTTGTAAAAATCCATTTATAGTAATAATACATTTATTTTCTAAAAAGTAAATGCAAACTTAGTATTTTTTACATTTCTTTTTTAATGTCTTGGCTTTTTTCTTTGCTGAACCACCTTTGCTTGGGGGTGGTACTGAAATTCTATCACCAGAATATTTGAAATTCATACCATCATCTATAGGTGACCCCCAGTTTATATTTTTGTTTAATAATGGGAAGGTATGACTATCTTGAGTTGCTGCAATTTTAAGTGCAATAGGGTCCATAGATCTATCTACTTTAGGTCCTTCAACGGAACCACTGTATTCAATATTGCTATAGTCTAATCCAACTGGAGTACCTGATGGTGATGGTGCAACTAATGTAGCACCTCCGCGTTTATTACGTATTGAATATAACCCTTGAGAATCTTGATCTTGTGCCATTAATTTAGATAATGGAGTTAAGTTTCCACCAGTTAATTTACTGGACTTTTTTTTTTGATGAGCTTTTTTTTTTTATTGTTTAGCTTTTCCTCCGACAGTTGTGTTTTTTAAAGCTACTTGTTTATTTGCTGAATTTTGAACAAGTACATTATGATCAATATGGCTATTTACAGATGCATTTGGACCAGCATTTACAAATTTTGCCTTTACTGGTACTTGCGATGGTGCTTTTTCAGAATTTACACGTACAGCATTGACAGCAGAGTTTAATACTGCTGAATTGACTTTGGCATTTACTTTAGCATTGACTTTAGCATTCACCCTGGCATTCTCAGAAGCAACAATCTTGGCAACATTTACTTTTGCATTTGGAGATAATCCAACATTTCTTGGTAGTACTGAATTATATGCTAATGCAGGTTGAGATGTGAATGTACTATTAGCAAATTCAGATTTTAATCCTAATGCAGAAGTTGCACCACTCTTCACACTACTAACAAAAGTAGTAGCAGCATTTGTTGCTGGTTTAAGCATTTCCTGTAGTGTATTACCACCTGTTTGTTTTGCTTTTGCTGCAGATTTTGATTTTAGTTTTTGACCACAAGAAGCACAACGTTTGCATTTCTTCTTGCCACCACATTGTTTATCACCGAATTGATTTGTGAATTGTTTGTTCATGAAAGCATAAGTATCGGGTTTAACTAGACTAGTCACTGCATCTGAGGCAACAGATCCTCCTTTTTGGTTAAGCAATTTAGCCATCATATTTATGTTTTAAATTAAGATAATATTTTATATTGTTCACTGTTATAAAAAAAAATATTGCATCGTGATTATAAATAATGCAATATTCTCAACAGAAGTACCAATAATATTGTTTAAATATTCATCATAAGCTTTGTTATTGCAATCATTACTAGGTTTATCAATATAATTAGATAAAAAGCGTATAAATGCTTGTCTTTCTTTATCATATACTATATCTAGTGTATAAAAATAAGGATACATATCAATATCACAATCAGTTAATTCTAATATTTTATTGTATACTATTTCCCATCTAGATTTATTTTGTTCAATATGTTTCTCAAAATCAACATGTTTTATCTGGTTATTCTCAAATAAATAATTAAGATAGGATTTACTATCGAGGATATGTGTATTTAAATTTAATTTCATGCTATAATTATTTGGAATTAGGATTATTTAATAGAACCATAAACGCAAAAAATACTTTTTAATAAATGTGGTAATAATTATTTTTCATCGAATCATTTTCATGAGGTGGATTATAATCCATATGTTTATTTTTATATTTATGAAATAATGTTTTCATATATTTGTATGTAATTGATTGAACTAATATAATCCTATCATCAATATATTGTTCTAGATTATCTTCAATTAAATATGATGATTTGCTTCTAGGAATATTAAAAACAATACTTTTCATTGAATTCAATATCTCAATTCTTAAATCTTTTAGAATTGGAAAATAATGTTCGAATTTATATTTACCCGTCATTATTTTATAATGCAATGCTAAAAAATATTCAAGATACCCTATAATTTTATCATACAAACCTTTATCATAGTGTTCTAGGAATTTGAGTTCATAAACAATTTTACGTAAATTATCACAACGCTTTAAATATTTTAAATTATCCGGTAACTTATGAATTGTAATAAACTTATCTGTCGGTATTTCTAAATTATCAAGTTTACTTTCTTTCATATTAATAAAATCTACAACCCCAGTATTCCTTCTTTCTTCCTTCTTTCGTTCTTTATCATATAGTGTATAAATTATTAATAATAATGCCAAAACAAAAAATACACTCTTTAAGTCACGCTTAATTATCACAAAATAATATAGAACAAAGGCTACTATAAATACTATAAATATGTTATCTTGTATTATTTTGTTAATATCCATTAACTTTAATACACAAAGATTTTATATATCCTAATACTCATTTTAATCCTATCAATCCCAATAGCAAAGATTTGTAATAAGTAGATTCAAATATATGACAATTATTTAGTAGGAATAGATGGAATTATTTAGTAGGAATAGATGGAATAGTTAGTGGTATTGAAAAATTTTGTTGAATTTGTTTTGCTGGTTTAACAGCCTTTGTTATATCCACATAATACATAAAAACGCTAATTAATATTAACATTACCCCAATATAAATTAATCTATCATCTTTTGTAAAGATTTCTAAAAAATCTAATTTCTTAGGATCAGTATTTACGAGTTCTTTAAAAATTTCAGACCATACATTAAAGAATCTATATACGATATATGATATATTCATATTTACAAATTGTTTTTCTTTAATATCAACATCCCTATAATAATTCACAACATTATTAATAGTATCTAATACCTTCGGTTCTTTTGTCATAACTTCTTGATAAGTATTCTCATGATTTTCAGATTTTTCGAGTATATCAACTAATGATTTATATTCACTGTATTCAATCATAGTTTCAACTTTATAGAAAGGAACAAATTTCTTTATTTTGTTACTCGCGAAAAACAACGAACCAACCATATAAGTTATTCAATAAGGATTAAAGCTAAATCCATATATTTTTATATTTTTGGTAAATAAGTCCTCATTCGTTTAGCTCACTCTAATAAACAATACAAGCATAATAATTAAGCTTTTAATAAGCTTGCATTAACGGAGTTTACGAAACTATTTTACAAAACATTTTTAAATTATAATTATAATCTTGATAATTCGGAGTATAAAAACCCTATATTTTTATCAAGAGTTTAAATTTTTTATATACATGTGATAATTTAATCCATTCAAAGAATCTATATAAGAGTTTTAATAAGCATTTAATAATCTTATATAATCGGAATGGATCCAATTATTCGATTTTATATCATAATAAATATTTATGTATGGAATCCATTCAAAAAGTCTATATAAGAATTTATAAACATTTTAATAATCTTATATAATCGGAATGGATTCAATTATTAATTAGATAATTATCTTTATATAGTTTTATTTGGTGTAATAAAATTTTAAAAATAACTTAAATCTTTAAAATAATTTAATATTTTTACAAAAATAATAAAATAAATTTAATATATTTTACAAGAAATAAAAATTATCCTAAAATCTAAAATTCATCCAATATAAATGAATTGATTACATCAGGTACAGTTCCATCAAATCCTGCAATATCTAGCATATTTTTATCATTTGGATCAGCAATACTAAAATTATTTGCAGTCATTGCGACAACGATCAATTTACAATTTGGAATTTGCATTTTTGATCTATATTGTCTTAAAGCCTCTACTGGCTTTATTTTATTAGTATTAGTTTCATTATCTGTTAATACAATAAATACATCAAACTGTTTATCATTCTCCATTGCCCATATGAATGGTAATGATATATCTGTAGTTGAGAATGGTAAACTTCTAATTTTTTTCAAATTAGTTTGAAGTGAGTTACTAGGAGTTATATCTAATTCAATAAAACCTTTTGAAAAACCCATGATCTCAGTCATCGGATCTATGCTTTTTAGAACCATAGATAGAGCACAACTAATCTCTGCAGCCGTCATACATTCAGTACCATAAGCTTGAGCAGCATGCATTGATCCAGATACATCCATCGCAACACATATTCTTTTACCAGTAGGATTACAATCTCTAAATAGACTATAAAACTTTTTCTCAAGTTCATTTACAATTATATAATTCGGATCCCATTTATTTTTACCTTTAAAACCATGTCCATTATCATATGTTTTAAGTGCAATAAGTAGTTGCATCGGATGAATATTACACATAGTTCTTATTTGTGCACATACTAATTCTAATTGTTTATTATCATCAAATAAATTACACATTGTCATCTTATTCAGATTTCTTAATAATGCAATATCAGGCATATCAAGTAATAAAGCTTCCCATACTAATTTATTATTTAATAACTCGGTTGGGATATGTTCACGTGCAAATTTCCATTTTTCAATTAATGATATAACCATATCTATATCTGTGTAATCTTTAATCCTTTCATAATCTTGAATAAAACTTAACACACGTATGAGGTCTTCATTATCTAAGAATAGTATATTTTCCTTTATCAAATATGTACAAAATTCTTCATAACCCTTGGCAATATATTTAAATATGATTTTCTGTGATGCTGTTTCAGGCACTAAATGCGCCAATCGTAGAATATCTTTATGTGTATAACCTTCTCTATCTTTATATTTAGTAATTTGGTAAATTAGAGTGTGTGGATTTTTTGTTTTATACCATTCTGAAATTGCATTTTTATGAAGATTGTTCCAACCATTGCTTTTTGAATATTTATTATAAAATACTTTGCAATATTTACAGAATTTGAACAATAATGTAGGTATTGTACATACTTTTGTTACCAATTTGTATGCATTTCTTCTAAAATCTAAATATTCTGAATTAGATGCTTTATATGTACAACATCTAGCTAATAAATAAATTAATGGATCTTGTTTTTTACATTTCTTATTATATGTATAGTCTTCAATAAGCTTTAATAAAGTATCTCTTTTATCAGTATCAAGTATCCTTTCGATACTCAAAATACAAATATCTGTTAATTCTTGCTCCCGAATATAATAAGAACCATTTTCTGATCCTAATGATAAAAATCTTTTAACTTGCGTAATATCGGAGATTTGAAATACTTCCAACCCACAACTATTAAGTATTTCCATTCTCAAATTGCCTTATTATAGATTATTTAGATTGGCTTTAAATAATTAAAAATAATTAAGAACTTAAAATAGTTAAGAAATAAAATTATAATTTTTGTAATAATACAGATCCATGAGCAGGAACTGAAGTTGCGGGTAATAATGATATTTTAGGAGTTCCAATACCAAAACTACCACCACCGCCGCCAGTACCTGCATCATACAAGAAACTACCGCCGCCACCACCAGAATAACCACCACCACCGCCTCCTCCCCATGCACCGCCACCACCACCACCAAATCCACCAGATCCGGAATTTTTACCTCCTACAAATGAAGGATAACCATAACCACCATCGCCAATACCTTTCGTGCCATCTCCCAGCCATCCACCTCCTCCTCCACCACCAGTTGGAGGTCTAGTAGCTTCTGGTGTGTACACAATACCCTTTCCACCATTTCCTGTTGTCCCACCTCCTCCACCACCTCCTAGTAAACCATTATAAGGAGGAGCATAATTTATACCACGATTCCCAGCTTTACCAGAGTTAGTAATTGAAGCATCAGCGGTCCACCAATATTCTTGAGCGCCTGATCCTCCTGCACCTCCTGCTGCTGCAATAAGAGTTTTTCCATAAAATACGAATGAACCACCACTACCACCCATACCTATACCCATTTGACCTACGACAAATGATACATCTGTTGGTACAGTTAATGTAAATGTAGTTTCGACTATAGCAGGAGAACCTGATTTTGTTGAACTTGCACCAGTTGCAGTTACTCTCCATGATCCAGCTGATAATTTAATAGTTTGAACACCTGGAGTTGACATACTCATAAATTGAGATACAGTTTTATCATATACACTCATACATTGAGCAAGAGTAGGACCTATATTACCAGTTGCGCCTACATTTGTAAATTTAAATGAACCACTAAAACCAGGAGGTTTACATACTTGACTTTCAGATAATGGTTGACATACAGCACCTCCATATAAGGGTTGTCTTATTATTGTGCGTGTTCTAGTTTGAGTATTATTAGAACATGTACCCCATGCGCTCCAGTCGCTTAATAAACAATCGACTTTACAATTTGAAGTTTGTGTTAGAGGTGTAGGACAAGCTGTACCACCATTTAATGGATGTTGTAAAATATTACGTGTCATTGTCAATTGTCCATTAGTACCACAAGGTCCACTTACCCAATCACTAATTTTACAATCGACTCTGCAATTTGAAGTTTGTGTCAACAATGTAGGACAAGCAGTACCACCATATGATGGTTGTTGTAAAATATTTCGTGTCATTGTCAATTGTCCATTAGACCCACAAGGTCCACTTACCCAATCACTTACCTTACAATCAATTGGTACCATGCCAGTTGATTTTGATGAATTCCATATTTGAGTTCCACTACTATTATAAATGATAAATTCACCAATGTCTGTTATAACACCTTTATATGGTGCAGTACCTTTTGTAGCTGCTGATAACACAGATACCCATAATACTTTATTTGTATTATCATTAATTGTTAATTCTCCTGTAGATTGAAGTATAGCTTTATAAGGACCTGTACCCTTACCACCAGTGCCAGTAGACCATATAGCTGCGCCACCTACTTTATATATAACAAAATTACCATCACCTTGCATTACAGCTTTATATGTACCTTTCTCAGAAATCATTTCTACAGGACATTGTCCTTGACATATATTTTTAGGAAGTCCTGGAAGTGGACAAGCTTGGGTATTACATTGCTGAGATTCAGATAATACTGTTGGACATACTTTACCTCCATTAGCTGCCTGGCGTTGAATGGTTCGTGTTCTAGTTTGAGTACCAGTACCACAAGGTTTAGTACAAGTACTCCAAGCAGACCAATCGCTAACTAAACAATCCACAGGACAAGCCTGTGTATTACATTGTTGAGATTCAGATAATACTGTTGGACAAGCTGTGCCACCATTAGCTGCTTGTGTTGTAATTGCTCTTGTTCTAGTTTGTGTACCAGTACCACAAGGTTTATCACAAGTGCTCCATGCTGACCAATTGCTAACTACACAATTAATTGGTGTTGGTGGAGGGACAAATATTGTCATGGGTCTACTAAATGGTGAAGTTGATTTTTTCCATATTGTTGTATTTATGCTATTTGTAAATTTCTCAATAGTACTCCCCACTGTTGTAGTTGATGTTGAACTATTTACAATTGTAAATTCTCCATCATCTTGAATGATTGCTTTATATGGTCCTATACCTCTTGATGTAGATGGTATATCTGTTTTCCATAATATCTTATTTCCGCTATCAATAATCATAAAATCACCAATAGTAGTTAATATCGCCTTATGTGGTAGTGCATTTGTTCCTATAGTACCTGTAGACCATGTAGCTGATCCACCTGTTTTATAAATAACAAAATTACCATCACCTTGCATCACAGCTTTATACATTCCATTGGTCGAGGTAAGTATATTTGGACATATTCCAGGACTACATGAATTAGTTAAGGGTTGCTGAACAGTAGTTGTTTGTGTTGTGGGTTGCGTTATACATGCTTGAGTATTACATTGTTGAGATTCAGATAATACAGTTGGACAAACTTTGCCACCATTGGCGGCTTGGCGTTGAATGGTTCGTGTTCTAGTTTGATTACCAGTACCGCAAGGTTTATCACAAGTACTCCAAGCAGACCAATCACTAACTAAACAATCCACAGGACAAGTTTGGGTATTACATTGTTGAGATTCAGATAATACTGTTGGACAAGCCTTACCACCGTTAATAGGTTGTTTTTGAATTGTTCGTGTTCTAGTTTGAGTTCCAGTTCCACAAGGTTTATCACAAGTACTCCATGATGACCAGTCACTAACAACACAATCAGATGGGCATTGACGAACTTCAGTAAGAGGAGGACATGCAGCTCCTCCATTCAAAGCAGGTTGAATAACTTTTCTTGTAGCAGTTAAAGACCCATTTATACATGAACCAGGAATCCAATCACTTACTTTACAATCAACTTTACATGGAACAGTTTCAGATAAATTTGGACAAGCTAACCCACCATTATAAGGTTGTTGTAAAACAGTACGTGTATTTGTTTGTTTTCCATCTGTACCACAAGTTCCATTTGTCCAAGTACTAACTTTGCAATCAACTTTACATGGTGTTTTCTCAATTAATGTAGGGCAAGCAGTACCACCATTTAATGGGTTTTGTTTAATAGTTCGGGTTCTTGTCATTGTACCATCTGTTCCACATTGACCCCATGCTGACCAATCACTTACTTGGCAATCAACTTTGCATGGAATAGTCTCTGTTAATGGTGGACAAGCTGCACCACCATTAATAGGTTCTTGGGTAACTTTACGTTTTCTTATCATTGTGCCATCTGGTGCACAAGAACCATATTCCCAATCACTTACTTTGCAATCGATTTTACATGGTTGACTCATTGACAGAGCAGGGCAAGCTATACCTCCATTTAATGGTTCTTGAGTCACTTTTCTTGTAGTAGTTTGTATACCATTTGATGAACATTGTGTCCATGATGACCAATCACTTACTTGACAATCTACTTTACATGGTTGCGTTTCTACCAAAGCAGGACATGCTGATCCTCCTGAAGCAGCTGGTTTAATAACTGTTCTTGTTCGTGTTTGCGAACCATTAACACATGCACTCCATGCAGACCATGCACTTACTTGACAATCAAGTGAAGAACATAATGTTGTATTACAAACTTGACTTTCAGATAGAACTGGACATAATTTACCACCATTAGCTGGTTCAGTTACAACTTTACGTGTTCTGGTTTGAGAACCACCTCCACATGGTTTATCACATGCTGACCAACCAGACCAATCACTAACTACACAATCAACAGGACATCCTTGTGTATTACATTGTTGGGTTTCATTTAAAGCTGGACATTCTGCACCTCCATGCATTGGATTTTGTATTACTTTACGACTTCTGCTTTGTTTGCCACCTCCACAAGGTTTATCACACATTGTCCAAGATGACCATTCGCTAACTTTACAATCGTTAGGACATGGATTAGAATTACACGGTTGAGTATCTGATAAAATCGGACAAGCAGCACCACCATTCATTGCAGGTTGAATAACTGACCTCATTCGTAATTGGGTACCAGTGCCGCAAGTTTTACTACAAGATCCTACAGGAATCCAATCACTTACTTTACAATCAACTGGTTTTATTGCTGTTTGTATCTTGTTTATATCAGATGAACTTAAACATGTACCATTCAGACAAATATTATTTGTTAAAGAAACTTCACCCTTCATAGTAATGTTACTTCCGCTAATCATTAAATTACTTCCCATCATACTAACAGATTTAGCGTTTGTCGTAATAGTATCACCAGTAAATGATGTAGTTGTACTATTTAAAGTTGTATTTTTTCCAGTCATACTTAAATTTGCTCCTTGCAAGGCTATATTACTTGCTTGGGTATTAATATTATTTGCATCAATAAAATTTATAGATCCATCTTTCTTTCCAGGACGTAAATACATATTACCATCTGACCATGGTAAATGAGACCATTGGTCGGGACCTCCAAATGCAGCACCAACTGTATTAGTTGGTGCCCATACAGACAATGAAGCATTACTTGTCCAATCTCCCTTATTGTGTCTTATTTTTAATCCATCTCTGATATATGCTTGTCCTTCAGGAACTTTATTCCAATCTCCAACAGATAAACCACCACCTTGATTTATAGCTACTCCGTTATATAATGCAATGCCTTTGCTATTAGGATCAGCATTATTATTAATACGAAACCAATCTACATTTCCAGCTCTTTGACTAATAGAATTTGCATTAATATCCGTACTCAATAATTTTGATGTTTCTACACTGGAATCTGGTTTAACTGTAATTGCCGATTTATCATTTGTATAAACAGTAAAAGATCTGTCACCTGTACTTTTAATACCTCTTGATGATTTATCAGCACCTAGAAATATACTGCCATCTTTTTTCTGTACTTCAATCCAATTAGAGTCATTTAATCCACCAACACTTGTAAATTTATTTGCATATGCATTATTCATATATGATGCATCTCGAGTCCATGATTTAGCTGTTGCAATACCTCCATTTAAATTTTTACCATCTTTATCCATTAATCTCAGCCAGTCATCGTTTGATAGAGCATCTCCTACACCACTAATATTCCATTTATTACCTAACTGAATTTTATTAGTATTTATTTTTTCTGGAACATCTACATGTCCTGTTGTTGAATTGACATTTAGTAAAGTTTTTTCACCAGTTACAACTCTAAAACCTCCACCTGGTTTATTAGGTATATCTAATTTTAATTTTTTCCCCTCAGAATCAGTTACATTATCAAATTTATAACCATTTTTAGAAAATTGTAATACACCCACTTTAGCACTAGCTGTATCAACTTCTTCAGCTAGTGCTTTTTTGGTAACATAAGTTCTTTTAACAGTGTCTACTTCATGTGATAAATCATTTAAATCTTTTTGCTGTGTTTTAATCGCTTTATATTCATAACTTCCAGCATCATTAGTTTGCATTGCCATAGTTACAAGTTTATTATTATAATCCTTCTCCATTTTGATTTGTTGATATTTCAAAATGGATGCGACAATTATTAAAGAAATGATTGATATTGTTGACAACGTAATTGTAACAGGTTCCATTTAATATGTACTCATATTTTTAATAGTATAAATAATAAAAAAAATAATTTTACAAATTATTAATAATATCAACATGTCCTAACATATGACGTCTACAACAATACCTGTCTAAACCTAATTCATCAAGAATTTTCTTTTTAAAAGGCTCTGTAAAATATTTTGAAGATGGTGGATCTTCCTCATCATCTTTATCTTTTTTTTTCTCTGTCTTCTTCGAGGGGGCTCCGCCTGATTTTTCTAGTTCTTTACATTTTTCAACATAATATTCCCATTTATCTGCTAGAACTTTTCCACATGTAAAGCATCTTACAGGAATAATCATTTTGTAATATTAAGATATTTAATATTTATATATCATCAAATTTTAATTTACGCGCTTAAAAATCATTAATTAAGTCTCTATCTAGTCTAAATGAATTCCTTAATTAATCAAACTCATTTACTAAATTCAATGAATCAAGCTTTAAATACACTATCTAAAAGTATAGCAGATGAACGATCTAAAATTATCCAAGTGGAAACTAAACTAAAATCATTTGAAACAAAAATGAATTATATTGACAGTGTTGTAGATAGAGCAATGAATGTACCACAAACTCAACATACCTCCCCACAAGTTCAATCTTTATCTGAAGAAAAAGTAAAGTCTCTAATCGATGAAGCTGTAAAAAAAATTGCAACTCAACTACAAGCTCAACTACAAGCTCAACTACAAGCTCAACTACAAACTCAACTACAGACTCAACCACAATTAATACCCGAACCTCAACCCGTAAAACCTCAATATGTTCCACCTGTATATGATCCCACACCTCCTCCCCCACTACAAGAAAACGATATGGGTAATACAATTGGAAATACATTAGAATTATCAACTCTTGATTTAAATGATCTAAATTCTAGTCTTGGTGGTGCTGAACTAAATCAAGATGATATTGTAATTATGAATCCAGAACAATCATCCAAAACCAAAGCAAAAAAACGTACAATCAAAAAATAATTTAAAAACTTTTATTCAGTATTTTTACATATAATGTAATTATTAAATATCATCTTGCAGATCACGATAAATTCGAATATAATCTTTTAAAAATTGTGATTCATGATTAATAATACAATTATTCATTTGATATATTTTTAGTGCATTTTCGTATAATTTTTCTGCATCTTTGATTTTTCCTTCTCTGGTTAAAAACTGAGCCTTTAAATGCATAAAATCTGGATGATTATTTAGTTGCGAATCTTTCATTATTTTGTCAATCGCTTTTTTATCCTCTTTTGAAATATTTTCATTTGGAGTATTTAGTGTAGCTTTTACTCTCATATAATCATTATTAAATAATAATAGATTATTAGGTGTTAATAAACTTAAATAAGCTCCTATTTTACTACCATCCATAAAAATATTAGGAATTGCAATTAATCCATTAGTTTTTGTTTTTTCCATTATCATTGATAATTGTACATTATTTACGAATTTAATAGGAAGATAATTCTCATATAACTTTGTTGCAGTTTTTTTAGATACAATATAAGAATCACAATAAGGGAGAACTCTTGGAAATACCTCATGAACATTTTGATATTTAACTAAATGTCTTTTTTGAGGATCAATATTTGATGGAAACCCTAGAAATATCATTTCATGAGATGATGGTAGATCATTAATAAGTTTTTCTAATAGCATACACATTTTATCTTCATAAATGACATCATCTTCCAAAACAAGGTTTATGTCATCATCATTACTTTCTTTTGCAATTTCTTCTAAAATTTTATAATGTTTTAATGAATTCGATAATTGAAATATATGAATATTCTTCAAAAAATTATTATAAAATTCTAGTTTTTCAGTTTCAGGAACATCATCAGCATCTTTAATTGGATTATAACTTACAGTTCTACCAATAATATCACCATTAATATCATTCGGATCATAATCAGTTATTACACGAATTTTTATTCCTTTAATACCTTTAAATTGATATTTGCTTGTTAATTTTTGAAATTCAGAGATTGTACGTTCTCTATCTTTTAACCATTGCGCATGTACGAAAAAAACATTTAAACGTCTAACAGTCATTATTATTCAAAAGTTGCAAAATAAAAGTTAGCATACGAACGAATTAAAATTTGATCTGTGTATTTTATTTAAACATATCATATAAATTATATATTATAGTAAACTAAAATGAAATTCTGTGAATATTGTGAGAATATGTTATATGTCACAGTAACCCAAGATAAAGATTTAGTTTATTACTGTAAAAATTGTGATAATAAAATAATTGAAAAAAAAGAAAATGGGAGTATCTGTGTTATTGATGATAACAAAATTGATGACGTTACCAAATATGCACAATATATAAATAAAAATATTAAGTATGATCCGACATTACCTCGTGTTAATAATATTAAATGTATAAATTCAAAATGTAGTAAACCTGATAAAGCAGATAATGAGGTTATTTATATTAAATATGATTTCATTAACATGAAATATATGTATTATTGTTGTTATTGCGAACAATTTTGGAAAGCTACATAAAGAAAATTTGATAAAGATAAATTATCCTTCTTATAAATAAGAATGTCATCCAGAATCGAAGATTTTAATGATATTATGAAACATTATGATCCAAATAAAAATAAAACCAAAAATATATTAACAAAATACGAAAAAGTTAAAATTATTGGGATAAGAGCTGAACAGTTGCAGAGAGGGGCGCAACCATATGTTAAAATGGCAGATAATTCTGTTTTTGATGCAAGAGAAATAGCACACGAAGAACTAAGACAACGCAAATTACCAATGATGATTTGTAGGAAATTACCAGATAATTCAAAAGAATATTGGAGATTAGATGATATGATTATACTTCCATAAATATTAGTATTCAATAAATATCAATCATTGATTTTGATTATATTTTTTTATTTTTATTCAAATTATATAAGATTTATTTTATATAAAAGTTCATAATATGCTAAATATACCATTGAATATACCATTATATAGTAGATTTATAGGTGGTACAAATATTTCTCACGTACTAGGTATGTGTGCAAATAAATCATGGATTCCTATTTTTGATCGTGCAAAAGAAGGTAATAAAACACAATCGCAAGTTAATATTAATGTAAAACATATTTTAGATGATATTCGTATTATAGGAGATTCAGATATAAAAAAAGGGTTTTATGCATTAAAAGCATCAACATTTGCAATGGATAAATCCAATATGCATCATATATATCGAATTACAAGAGACGCTAATAATATTAATATGGATATTGTATTTGATGCAGAAACATCTTATACTTCGCCTATCGAAGATTTTTATACTAAATCGTTACTTGATTCCAACTTGAATGTATATAAAACATATCAATTATATAGATCTGATGGATTAAATAGACTATTAACAGATCTAGACAAAGGACAAGTAACTTGTTTTAAACTTGTAAGGGGAGCGTATCAGAATTTTGAAACAAAATCAAACAATATGTTACCTAGTAAAGACCATGTAGATCATGTATATAATTCCGCACTCAAGTATCTATTATCAGAAATGCATAATAATAAAAAAATAAAACTCATGATTGCAACACACAATAATAAATCGATTAAAATTGCGCAAGATAATTTAACTGATATATCATCAAATGATATACGAGATAGAGTTTATTTTGCAAAACTTCTAGGTATGGGCGAAGATATCAAAGATTATAATTTCTGCCGTTATGTTCCTTATGGAAAAATTGTAGAAACAATACCATATCTTAGCAGAAGACTAGTGGAAAATTACACAGTTCTTAAAAATATGTAGGATATTCCTTTGTAAATCTTTTATAATATAGCTAATCTATTTCAAAATACCAACTATCTAATTCTTCCATTTTATCCAACTCATCTAAACTTTCAATATCATTATTATAAATGATATAAGTATTATCTAAATCATCTATTTCAAAAGGTAAACCATCATCTATTATCTTATATTGTACAAGATTTATGTCTAATAATTTGAGTAGTCTATCTCTTGGTTTTTTTTCCGTATTAAGATTACGTCCTCTTTTCTTATTATGTCTATACCATGCTTTTAATAAAGCATACCATGGTAGATTACCATCCGGTAAAATATCAACCAAATTCAATATCAACTCTTTATTTTGCATCATTTCATTAGCTGCAAGATCCATTAATGTTGCATGTTTTTTAAATGCATTTTCATAATTTAAATCAACTGTCTTTTTATGCATAATAAGTTCTAATTGTTTCATGCTATTATTTATACTAGGTGGTGTACAAGTAATCTCTCGTGAACAATTATTACAAATATCACCTGATTGTTTTTTATAATAGGTATTGCAATAATTACAATACCCCATTTTAAAATTAATTAGATTTTGTAATTTGAATTATTTTTTTAACAATATCTTTCTTTTTATATTTTGTAAAATCATCTAAATAAGATCCAGACTTGTATGTATAATATAATTTTAAATCATTAAGTTTATATGTCATTAGTTTATTAAAAATTAATTGCCCTCCTTTTTGTTCTTGAGGAGAATTTATTGATTTAAGTTCTTTAATCGTTTTAGCTAATTCATTAATTTTCTCTATAAATTTAGATGTATCATTATCGGCAATATCAAGATTTAATACAATTGAACATGTTAATTTTTTTAATACATTTACATCAAAATTTGTAGGAACTGTAAATCTACTCTTATCAATATCATCCAAACTAGAACTCTTTAAATCAGAAGCTGAACCGATTGGATCTTCAGTATTTCCAATCATAGTATAAGTTGTAAGAATTAAAGTCTTGAATGATTCCTTATCAATATCTTCATTAATATTTATTTCTGGAAATTTAGTTACTGTTTCTGAAGGTGCAACAATATTTACATCTGAATTTAAATTGCTATTATTTGGTTCTATATCATTCTCTTCAGAACCGAAAATAAACTCTTTTATATTTTTCTTTAAATTAATATAATCAGCTTCTTGCATTGATAAAGGTTTTATCAATCTTAATAGACGTTTTATACCAACTTGTTTATCATAATTAACAGGTGATGATAAATCTATTGCTTCAAGTGTACGATCTCTTTTCTTATCAATTGCTTTTTTAATATAAAAAATTATCATAATAGCAATATTAGTTGCTAATAATATTCCCAATACTTTACATCCAGCTGCTATAATCGCAGTTTTAATTGCTAGTTCTACAGCTGTTAATCCTATTACTGTTAATAAAGGCGGAATTGCAATACCTGTAAATGAACTAAATAATGAAAAAAAATACATAATTTTACCTATAAAACCGTCTTGTATCTGATCTATTCTGCCTTCTTTAACTCCTAATAATCTTTCAACTGCATATTTTAATAATCTGAAAAATGATGTTTCAACAAATGTTAATTTTCCAAATAAAGATAATCTACCATATGCTTTATATTCTTGTTTTGCTTGTTCTTTAATTGTATTATTAGTCTTTGTAACATGCATTTTCAATTTAGAATAATTTTCTAAAAAAAACATATTAAATTTTTTCAAATTTTGTGACATATTTGTGTATAATAAATTTGTTCCACCTCTATAATAAATTGATGGTAATCTAGTAAATGATTGTTCGCGGCTACTTGTTGAATTTGATCTTGGATCTATTAATGATAATTGTCTTGAAAACAATGGTATATTTGGATTATAGTTAATAGAATTAATAATTATATTTATTTCTTGGGATTGTTTGTTAATTAATAATTTTAATAAAGTATCTAATAAATTCTGTTCTGCTTTATAAACATGTTCAATTAGATATTTAAGATTTAATCTGGATCTTTCTGCAGTTACAGGTCTATATAAAAATCTATTACTCTGTCTATTAAACGGTCTATTATCATTTCTTGTTACATCAGATCTATATAATGGTCTTTTTGGAGATGTTGAATTTCTTGGATTGTCAACTCTTGGTTTAGGTGTAGATGGTGGTTTTGGCTGAATTCTTGTTACATTACTACCAAATGCTACAGTTTTAACAACTGTTTTAACATCGGTGGTAGTCGGTTTTCCACCAACTGCAACACCTGCATTTCTTTTTATTGTTTCTATTAAACCTTTAAAAGTATCATTAAATATTTTAATCTCTTTTGTTAATTTTTCTTTTTCTTGTTTAAAAATATTTAATCTAGTATTAATTTCCATATCACGATATACGAGATCATGTATAAAATCACCATCAACTTGTAAAAATGATGGTTGAGCACTATCTTGTGAAGATTTTGGACGTATCAATGAAGGTAAGAAATTACCAACACTACGATTTTCTGTTCTTGGTGTGGTGTTTGTATCATTATTTAACAATTCTTCAAAATATGTTTTTGTAGCATTTGTATCTTCATCTACTGTTTCTAATACAGTTATAATATGCAATAATTCATATATAGAATTTACATAGCGCATTTGTTCCATTTATTTATATTTTCATTTTATTCATACTATGATAAATGAAAATCATACTATAACAATAAAAAATATAAACAAAAAATATAAACAAAAAATAATTAACCAATCTTCCAACTATTACCACAATTAATACATCTAATATGAATAACAGCAGGTTCATCTGCTGATCTTGAGAATATTTCATAATAAGTACATTCCTTTTTCCTACATTTACCACATGTAAACATATCTGTCATTGCAACAACTTTATTTTCATATGCATTTTCATATTTCTTCAGATATGTATCAATAGTATCCTTCCATCTTTCTGGAAACGTATTTTCAGGTTTCATAAATGGGATATCATGTGGTTTGAATTCTTTTTCATTCAATCTATTTAATAAACGTGAATTTTGTATATATGAATCTTTATCAATATTTGCAATACATGATCTTGCTTTTTCTAGATATAACCCAGAAAATTTATTGTTGTCCCAACTTTTTATAATTTTGTATTCATCTGCATAATTAATACACCAATTATATATACCTATTTCAAAATCTCTCGAATGTAATTCATCAAGATCTGTTTTCTCTTGAATTAATTTTACAACTTTTGCTCGCAGATCCATTACGATTTATAATTTAATATTAATTTCATTCTTATATAATGTCAAATTTTTTTAGATCAATTATCATGGTTTCAATTATCATATATTCAATCATCTTGGACTAGAATATGTAAATGCCATAGATTTTTAATTGATTTTTTATCATCAGGATTTATAAAATAAATAAAATTTTTTGGTTTGAATGCTGTGTTTATAATATGTGTTTGTTCTTTTTTTGTTAATTCTTCGAGTGAAAATAATACGTAATGTGTAATTTTATCACTAAACGTATATGGATATGGATTTTTAATTAGTTTATAATTTAGACTTTGTGAAGTTTTTATAGCTTCTTTTTTATTTGTATCTGAAAAACTTGTATCAAATTTAAGATATGATATTTTAATATAGTCTTCTATCGATTCGTAATTATTCAATACGTTTTTCTTAAATTTGTCATATAATTTTTGGTTTTTTTTATCTCTATCTGACATATTATAGATTAATATTATTAAATTTTTAAAAAATACGGTTCGATTATCAGACACATACTCGTACACGTACTACATCAACACGACTAAATAAAGTATTTAAAACTAGCATGAAAATATATAATAGTGGTTGTTGAAAATTACTATGAACAAAGATAAAGCTCTTAAATTTCTTAAATTAGCTAAAATTCAAGCTGATTTATTCTCGAAAGATCCTAATACAAAAGTAGGATGTATTATTATTGCACCTGATTCCTTACAAATATTAAGTTGCGGGTATAATGGTTTACCAAGAAACATTAGTGAAACTGAAACTGATAGATGGCAATATCCTCTAAAAGCGTATTATTGTGAACATAGCGAACGTAATTGTTTATATAATGCATGTCGAAGTGGTGTAAAATTGGAGGGTGGAATAGCTATAGTTTCATTATATCCTTGTCATGATTGTGCTAGAGGATTAATTCAATCTGGTATTTCAACAATTATAACTGTTGAACCTAATTTTGAACACTATAGATGGGGATATTCTTTCAAGATCTCTTCTTTATTATTCGAGGAAGCTGGTATAAAAGTCATTACTTTCACTAAAGATGATATCATATAAATAAAATTTGAACATATATTATTTATAAAAGTAAATACAAAATGAACATCTTAACTGATACAAATCTATCCCAAGGAACAAATTATGTTGAAATTTATTTAGTATCACCAATAAATACAATTCAAAAAAATGATATTACAACTATTTATAATACAAATTTAGATCCGGATATCTTTTTTAAAATTCTTGCGTCTATGAAAAAATATGCCCCCCAAGATATTAAATATTTTCAAAAAGAATACAAGGAATATATAGTAAATGATATTGTTTGTCAAGTATATCCATCTGATAATGAAACAAAAGTATTTCGAAAGAAACCTATGAATGTAGATTATAATGATAAACAACACTTATTACTACTAGCGTTTAATAAAAATAAATTAACAATGTTAAATTTTCCTTCAACTAAAAATATTAATCAAACAAATTACTCTAAAGCATTAATTTTTAGAATAAGTAATCGTATTTATTTAAATTTTGTAATTTCAATAAATGAAGACATGGTTGATCAAAAAACATACAATATTTATATTAATTATAATCATGATTCTAATGTTGATCTACCATTAATAAACAGTTCTATAAATAAAATTCTTGAGATTATTGCTATCTAGTTGATTGATTAGTTAATTTTAGTTTAATATTTAAATATAATTTTTTCTCTTTCTTACCGTCAAATGAAAAAAGATTGTAATAAAAAATTTTATTATTTTGACAACAACGCTACAACTTTCGTATATAATAAACAGATAATTAACATGATTAACAAATTAATGGTATGTGCAAATCCATCAAACACTATTAATTTTCTTGGTTTAAAAGCATTTACATTAATAAATGATTGTAGAAAACATATTGGAAGATTATTAAAATTAAAATCTGAAAATATAATTTTTACATCTGGTGCCACTGAATCTAATAATATAGCAATACAAGGAATTATACATAATTATGTTTCAAGGAAATCCAAGATTGCAACAATCATTACATCAACATTTGAGCATTCTAGTGTTCTAGATGTATTTAGACAAATAGAAGTCGACTATAAAGATAAGATAATAGTAAAATATATTAGTCCTTATACTGAAAATAAAGATGATCCAGAATATGGTTGTATACGTGTTAAAGATTTAGA
>JACCED010892546.1_pt1 | contig 21109 bp, 12 predicted proteins | sample 7455021 | NCBI WGS metagenome assembly JACCED01 (sample SAMN15323456, study PRJNA562643) | freshwater metagenome | isolation source: river surface water | place: USA:Blue River Watershed | collected 2017-08-19
TAAAGCGGCTAAACGTGAATTAACATCATCTAAATTAACGACTTGACGAGATTCTAAAGCGGCTAAACGTGAATTAACATCATCTAAATTGACAACTTGAGTAGTGGTATTTGAATCGCTAAGTGGTTTTCCTTCTAATTGTCTGACTTTTTCTTGTAAAAGCGCAATATTTCTAAAAATTTGATAATTTTCCATTTAATATAAATGTATAAAAAAAAATGATATGATTATTATATATAAATAAACATAATGATTATTCCGATTCGTTGTTTTACATGTTCAAAGGTAATAGCTGATAAATATGATTATTATCATGAAGAAAAAAATAAATTAACAGCTACAGCTAAAACAGATGAAAATATGACAGATTTAAAATTTTTCAATGATATTCATACAAAAGAAATATTGGATAAATTAGGTTTGATTAGATATTGCTGTCGCCGTAGTTTAATGTCGTCAGTTGATATGATGGATGTAATATAAATAATATATTAATATAAAAAAGAAGTTAAAAAATGGATATTACAGAATTGAATATTGGTACAATATATAAAAATACAATGCAAACAATTATTGATATTATTAATGATATTATAATATTGACCGATAATTCGTCTTCAAATATTTATAATGATTTAAAGGAAATATTATTTAAGAAGGAGCGGCAATTTTATATAGGGATAATTTTTGTTATATTATCTTTTGTTATATATTTTATAGACGGGGTTTCAATATAAAATATGTGGTATTACAATTATTATATAGCAATATTGATAGTTGTATTAATATATTTTATAATATCTTATCAAAATACGAATATATTAATAGCAATAATAATAATAATAATAGTTAGTTATTTTTATATTAATAAAATTCGTGATTTTGATAATATAAATAAAAGGAATTTTAAAAATAAGATAGCATTATTAAATGAAGATATTAAATATAGACAATATTTAACGGATAATAATAATTATTATTTAAAAAAATTTCCGGAAGAAATAAAATATTTATATCGAGATAAAACATTATTAGATATAGTATTAAATATTAGATTTATTAAACGATATGATTTAGAAAAATATACAAATATATTATTTCACATAGATAAATTGTATAAAATTTATATGTTTATCTTAAGCGATAGATATGATATTAAAAAATATTTTAATATTTTTATTGATTTACGTAATATGATTATTCGCGAGATGTATTCTATATATATAATACTACCTATTAAAATGAGATACTATTATGGTTTTAGTTCATTTGAAGAACTCAAAAGAAGTATTAATGATTTTATCGAATATTCGCGTAAATTAATAAAAATTATTGAGAGATACGGATATCAAGAGAAAGAAGTTTATTATTTAGATGATATAAAATATAAACCATATGAAAATAATAATAAAAATGATGTATTTTAAACAAATGAACGTTCTAAAGTTGAATTTAATGGGAATTTATAACTATTTGAATAATTTAAATCACTGATATAAAACGCATTTGCATAATCACCATATCCTCCACCACTACTTCTACTACTTCTGCTACTTCTATTAATTTTTGAATTATAATCTTTACGAAATAATTTGAGGAGAATTCTTATAAAATTACGCATTGATAAAAATTGTTTTTTTGTTATTAATGGATTCGCACCACCATTAATAAGAACATTATTAATATCATTCATACTAACAAACTTATTTAATATTGTTGAAGCTATTGTCATTATTCTATAATATATAATACTTTTTTATTATTAGTAAATAATATAATGTCGAGTGCTATTACTAATATAACTCCTAAAATAGTTATAGATGGTTATACTTCAAATGAACCATTTGTAAAATTTACACAATTATATGAATGGAATACAAGTAATAATTTTTGTTTATCTGTTGAAAATGGCTATACAAATTTAAATAAACTTATCATAGATGGTACAAATACTAATTGTAATATTTATATGAGTAATTTAAATGCTAATATGATATTTGGAGTAAGGGGGACCAATGCTAATTATATATTTAGAAATGGAACTTCTGAATTAGTTAGATTTACTAATAATAATGTAGGAATTGGAATTTCTAATCCTAATTATAAATTAGATGTTAATGGTAATATTAATGCAACATTAATTTATAAAAATAATAATGAATTAGATAATATTTATTTAAAAATTGTTAATAATTTTTGGTTATTTAATAATACAAATAGTGTTTATCTTGATTTATCATGTAATATATCTAATGTTGGTATAGGTAATTCTCAGCCTCTTGGAACTTTACATTTGGGTTCAACTGCTACAAATAGTGATGGTACAATTATAATAACAAAATATAATTCAAGTTCTATTGTAAGAAATTTTAAATTTGGTTATGATGATAATTTTAATTTTGTGATGGGAGATTTTGGTGATGCATCAATAAGAATATGGAAACCGCAATTTTATATAAATTCAAATGCTCCTTCAAATTCTTTAGTAATTTCAAGTACAGGTAATGTAAGTATAGGAACAACTATTGCAACAAATAAATTAAATGTTGATGGAACTATAAGTGCTATATCATTTATTGGTATTGGTTCAAATATAACAAATTTAGATTATAATAATATTACAAGAAATGCGCCAAATTTAACTAATTTAAATAATTGGATTTTTGTGAATCTTGGTACTAGTACTGGTGCTATTTTATATAATAATAATGTTAGAACTGTTGCTATAGGTAAAACAACGGCAAATACTAATTTTTTATTAGATGTAAATGGAAGTATAAACGCTACATCAATTTCATTTAATGGTATTGATATATCTGGTATATATCCGTCAAGTGCACAAATACAGGCAACATATTTAAGTATAGAAAATGCAAGAAGTTCAAATGCCTGGATTAAACAAGGTATTGTATCAGGAATTACGGAAAATAAAATAATAATGAATCCTGAAATTGAACATTATTCAGTTCATTTAGGAAAAACAGATTATACAACGACTGTAAATAAATTATTTGTTTATGGTGGAATTCAGGCTAATAAAATTTCTACAAATGATAGTACAGATATTAGAAATATTCCATGGGTTAATATTATTGGTCGTCCAAATTATTTAGAAAAAGCAGATACTGATTTATATTATTATTCGAAAAATTATATGGATACTACTTATTATAATAATTTATCTGCAAATGTTGCAAATATTTATAGTACTAAAGTAGAATTATCAAATTTAGAAACAAGTTTTACTTTATTATATGAAGGTGTTACACCACAATTATTACAAAATGTAGCAGATAAACTCGACGCAGGTGATATTAAATTTTATTATAGTAATAGTATAGGTATTCCATATAGTTATAATCAAACTCTTAATAATCAAAATACAACATTTGGTTTTGGAACAAATTTTACAACTGATAGAATAACTGTAGATGGTACTATTGTTACAACTATGCTAAGAGCAACAAGTAATATTTATGAAAATAATATATTATTAAGTAATATTTATATTTCATCTAATGCATTATTTTCAAATATTTTACCATATTATGATACTATAGTTGATAGAAAACGTGCATCATATACAGGTATAAATATATATCCACCTCCAACAATTTTTATAGGTTTTGAAATAAATTCTGAAATATATTCTGGTACTATAACTAATTTATATTATGGTAATGGAATTTATAAAGTTACAACATCAACTAAAGTTATTGATAAAACTGAAAATACAACTAATAATATTTTTGTTAACATGACTAATTTATGGACTACTCCTGCACATTATACAAATCTAAATAGTGAATTTAATAGTAATGCATTAGGTGCACAAAATATTTTTACTTCAATAATTGGAAATAGTACATATATTCGTGGTCATTGGTTACAGTTATATTATTCTGAAGGATTTATTGCATCTCAAATAGAAATTATAGGTGAAACTAATCAAATAAGTTTACCAAAAAAAATTACAATATTAGGAATTAATACAAATAATGTCGATACATCTTCACCTATAATAGTAACTTCTTATAATTGGGTAAAAATTATAGATGAATATACGATACCTGAAGGAAATTATATTACATTTAATGATATTTATAAATCAGTAGTAATAAATATTCCAAATAATGTAGCATCATACAAATATTATAGATTGATTATTCATCAAGTTTATAATTCAACAGTTGCTAAAATTTATCAAGTTAAATTTAGTGGTTTTGAAATTAAAAAGGAATGGAATAGTTCAGGTTCAAATATCTATACATATTCAAATATTTCAATAAATACAATCGATAATATTTCTCCATATGCATTAAATGTTAATGGTAATATATATACATCATCTAATTTATTTGCAAATTCTAATATAGGTATTGGTAATACATCTCCATTAGGTAATTTACATATAGCATCACCAAATATTATATCAGATGGGACTATTATTATTTCTAAGAGAAAAACAGATGGAATCAATCGTAATTTTAAATTTGGATATGATGATAATTTTAATTTTGTGATGGGAGATTTTGGAAATTCTGTAAATGCAACTTTAAAATCTCAATTTTATATTAATTCGAATGCTCCTTCAAATTCCTTAATTATTGATAATAATGGAAATATAGGTATTAATACAAATTCTACGAATTTATATAAATTAAATGTTGATGGTTCTATATTTCAAAATGGTGATATTAATTTAACATCAAATGTATTTTCAGGCAGTATTTATACTTCCAATAATATTACTATAACATCTAATTTAATTACTGGACTTGATATTTATACATCAAATTTATATGTTTCAAATATTGTTAATATTTCTGGTATTGTTTCTATGTTAAATAATGTAGGTATCGGTACTTCTACTAATCTTAATGGTAATTTATCTATAAATTCTACAGCAAATACTTATGGAATATGGAATGCTGCTAATTTAAATGCTACTCAAAATCTAAATACTTTTATTGGGAAAAATTCTACAAATGGTTTTATTAATACTTATTATCATGTTGATAACAATAATTCTAATAATTATTTATCTTGGCGTTATTCTGGAAATTCAACAAATATTATAACAATTACAGGAAGCAATTGTATAGGAATAGGCACTACAAATCCTATTGGTATTTTTCAAATAGGTAATGGTGGTAAATTTAGAATAGGTACCAGTGATAATGATTATTCTATATTTGGATTACTTAATGTTGATAATAATAGTACTAATACTAAAATTCATTTAAATGGTACAAATAAAACAATTACTTATAATGCAGCTAGTGGTGGTGGTCATTATTTTAATATTGCTGGAACCGAAATGATGCGTATGGATAATTTAGGAAATATAGGAATAGGTACGACTACTAATAATACATATAAATTAACAATAAATGGTTCAATTTATTCTTCTAATAATCTTTATGTAAATAGTAATATAGCTATAGGGTCATTAACATCACAGACAGATGGAAATTTAACAATTGCAAAACGTGATATATCAAATACAAATAAATTAAGTAAATTGGGATACGATGATAATTTTAATTTTATAATAGGAGATAATACTGTTTCTGGAACATGGATAAAACAATTTTATATTAATAATGCAGCACCTGAAAATTCATTATTGATTAAATCTACTGGAAATATTGGGATAGGTAATTCTAATCCTTTAGGAGTATTACATATAGGAAATGCAAGTAGTACTATAAATAATGATGGTACATTAATAATATCAAAAAGAACACCAATAATTTCAAGAAATTTTAAATTTGGATATGATGATAATTTTAATTTTATAATGGGAGATTTTGGAAATTCAACAGAACAAATATGGAAATCTCAAATATCTATCAATTATAATGCACCATCCAATTTAATATCAATAGATGCTTCTGGTAATATTGGAATAGGAACAACAATTACAAATAATAAGAAATTAACAATTAATGGAGATACTACAATTATAGGGTCCATATTACAAACAACACCTATAGCATCATTAACTTCAAATATTTTTAATGGTATTGTAGGAATAGGAACAACGAATGCAGAGGCATATACTTTAAATGTTAATGGTAATGCTAAAATAAGTACAGATTTATATACTCAAAATATTTATAATAATGGTAATATAGTTCATAAAGGTAAATTAAAAATAGGTTCAACAGTCGATATAAATTCAAGTCCAAGTTATAATGTTTATATAAATACAAATACTTGTATTGACGGAGAATTAGCATTACAGGGAGGGTCTGTATCACATACCGGTGGAAATTTAACATTAAACTCAACATTAATAACTATTAATTCAAATGTGGATATAACATCTAGAGTAATAATTACATCTAATGTTGGAATAGGAACAAGTGTAGGAACTAATTTAACAAATATTTTACAAATTGGAGATGGAGGAAGATTACGTATAAGTAATGGTATTACTGATTATACAACAATAGGTACAAATAATACAAGTGGTACGAATACAAGTAATACACGAATAATGATTAAAGGATTTAATATTGCAGATTCTGCACAACAAGGAAATATTGAATTTTATGCAACATCAACTGGTAAATTTTTATTTTATTCAGGTGGTCAAAATGCAAATTCAAATGAAATAATGCGTATAAATTCAATAAATGGAAATGTCGGAATAGGTACAACAAATGCAGAAAATCATAAATTGAATATTAATGGAAATGTAAATATTATAAATGAATTATATGTTAATGGTAAAATAAAAGAGGAAGCATCATATTTATCTAATATTTATGTTAAATTAGAAAATTTAAGTAATTTATCGGTAAATAATTTAAATTTAAATAAAAAATTTGGTTATAGTTCTGTAATTAATAGTACAGGATTTACATTTAATAGTATTGATTATTATAGATATGATATATATTTACCACAATTTGTAAAATCTGTTAATAAAACAGTTGGTGCATCAACTGTTAATTATAGAATTTTTAATATTAAATGTTTTTCATCTGATGGAATTTTCGAGAATCCAAATGGAAATATTAATGGAAATTTAAATGTTTTACAATACGATGTTTATATGTCATTCAATCCGCTAACACCTTCGACAAGTCCAATAACATTCAATATATCTGAGATTAAACCAGATTTAAATATTACGGCTATTGGTATTCCTGAGAATTATTCTTTAAATAATATTTTACCAGGATTAATAACATTATTAAGAACAAATAATTTTGATTATTTAACAATAGTTTCAAAATATAATAATTTAAATATAAGTTATATAATTGAAGATTATTTAGGATAAATAATATGAATCAAATTATTGAATATATGAATAATTCATATTGTCATTATAAAGGTAAAAGAATTTACATTACATCAGATGATATTTCATTAATACAACTACAAATAATTTTATGTAAATTATTAAATGAATGCTATATTTTTACAAATATAAAACAAGATATAAATACTTGTTTTCAATTATATAAAAAAAATTTATTCGGATTTGTTAAACAAAATAAAAATTACATATATATATGGAAAATAAAATAACTAATTTATTTATAGATAGTATAAATGAGAAATTATTTTTTAGTTTCAATTATATTATTATTAATATTTTTAATAATAATAGCAATATTGTATAATATATTTATAAATACAACTATAGAACCATTTACAACAACTAATGAATTTGTATTTCCTCCATATAATGATATTGATACTGGTATTGTCAATATTAAAAAATATAGTACATTTACATCTAATTATGAACTTTCTATAGAAAATATGGATATTCCAGGTACTGATTTTATTTTAAGTGCATATAGTAGTTTTAGTATACCTAATAGTGGTCAAAATATATTATCAACATTAAAATCATTTGCAAGTCCTGTAACATTGGTTCCAGTTCAAACATGGCAAAATTATATTAATTTCGAATTTTATGGACAGTTATCTAATTATATATTTAAGAGAATCGAAATAGTACTAAATCAATCAATGCCAGAAAATTCAATTTTTTTATTTACCCGTGATTTTATAAACAATAAATTTAATCAAATTGCAACAAAACCTTTATCAAATTCTTTAGTTACTAAAATAACATGTGAACCTGTAAATATAGGTAAATTACCATGTAATTTAGTAATTGGTTTCGTTAATCTTTTATCAGAACCAATTACTATAAATTCAATAAGAATGTATTTTACTTTACCACCTGTTCAGAGTGGTACAACATCTGAACAAGACAAAATAGAAATTTTTAATGATGAAATTGCAGATGCTTTAAATGTTAATTTTCCAAATCTCATAGAAACTGAAGAACTAATTATGCAAGATAATAATTTATGTAAATCTTTAAATAATAAATTTAAAGATATACTTACACAAAATGTTCCATGGGCCATTTATAATGGTGGAATTGGTGATAATATTGAATGTACCCGTGATGGTTCTAAAAGATTAAGTGAATTATTAAAAAGAATGTGTAGAGATGCAATAATTTATGGTGAATATAATGTTACAAGCGAAGATTATGAAAATATAAAATATACAAAAGGAACAAGAAATACAACAATTGTTTTTCCTGAAAATAGTTTACCTAGTCAATATACTATATGTTCAATAACAAAATATACAAGTGATGATATAAATCTTAGAAATAATATATTAAAATCAATGGATGATAGTTTATTAATAGGACATAGTGGAAATAAAGAAGGTATTGTTTATATTAATGGTGCAAATGTTGGTAGTCATCCATCATCAAATACTGTAAATAAAAATTTAATTGTTACATGTATAAAATCGGGTGGTATTAATAATTCTAAACAAGTTATTATTAATGGTGAATTAGTAGGAACAAGAATATTAGGTTCACGTGTAAATAATGGAAGATTAATTATAAATAGAAATGCAAATGATAAAACTAATTGTTCTGATTTTGGCTTAGCATATTTAATTATATGGGATAAAATATTATCAGATAATGAATTATTAATTGTATCAAAAGTTTTAAATAATTATGTTAAAGAAGGTATAAATATACCAATACCAAATAATTTAATAAATATGAAAGATGGTTCTACAATAGACAAAGCTGCAGAATCAGCGATGGCAATTAAAATTCTTACATGTACAAATAAGAATGGTTTATATTGGATAAAACCTGCAGGAACAGATAGAGCAAGTTTAATATTTTGTATTATGGATAGTAATTGTAATGGTGGTGGTTGGATGTTAGCAATGAAAGGAAAAAGAAATAGTAATACATTTTTATATACATCATTATATTGGACACAAGATAATGTTTTAATACCATATAATGATATACATATGGAATCTACTAATATGTTTATGGATACATCATTGGATGCTAAATATGATATATATAATACATTTCAAGCAAAGGATTGTTTAGCAATATTTGACCCTCGCGAATTCAATAGTGACTCGCCATATACTGATATTAATAACAGAATGTATGGATGGAGATGGTATGAAGAAAATTTTTATGATGGAAATAAAATAACATTATTACAATTTAATAATCCTAATAATATTAAATTAACTACACAAAATAATGACCCTTATTTAATAAAACCTATGAGACGATTTAAATATACTTGTGCTAATAGTGGATTTATTGATTATACGAAAAAATATATAAATGATGAATCTCAAGGTGGACAATATATGGAAATTTCGGAATTTAGAGAATATATTATTAAAAGAAAATATCTTGCTACAGTATGGTCTAAACAAGAAGCATATCAATCTTATGGTTTTAATTGTTTTACTAAAAATATTTCAAATACTTGGCCACATATAACCAGATGGGGTGGAATATTTAATGAAAATGGTGATTGTATACCAAATACAGTAGATGTATCAGGAGGTATTGGATTATATAGAATAAGTAGTGGTGATTATCCAACATGTTGTATTTCAACACTTGGTGTATATAGGTCATTAAGTTTTAAATGGTTTATAAGATAATTTAATTTTTTATTTTTTTTATTATTATAGAAATGAATATAATTACAGCACCAAGTTTTGACCCAATATTAATTTTATCAGTAATTTTGATGCAGATTGGCGCACGTCATTTAGATTTAGAATTAACAGATTTCCAGAAAAAAATATTAAAAAATAAGGTTATACAAGCAATAATTTTATTTGGTTTGATATATATACCAATAAGAGATATTAAAAAAGCATTAATTGTATTATTATTAATTTATTTAATGATTTATGTAATATTCAATGAAAATAATAATTATAATTTATTTTCAAAAAAGTTTTTATATAAACAAGGTATAATTGATAAATATAATGATATTAAACAAAAATATTATAATAATTTGTCAAACTTATTTTAAAAAAATGATTTATTTATTTAAAATTAACTTATATAATAAATAGATATGTCAATATATAATGAATTATCTTACAACTCGCAAAAAGTTATTATTGAAGAAGTTAAAGGAATTCAATTTAGTATATTAGGACCTGAAGAAATAATTAAACGTTCTGTTGTTAAAGTTACTAAAACTGATACTTATACTGGTAGTGACCCAATTGTTGGGGGTTTATTCGACCCACGAATGGGAGTATTAGAACATAATAAAGTTTGTACAACTTGTGAACAAAAGAATGTATTTTGTCCGGGTCATTTTGGACATATCGAATTAGCTAAACCTGTTTATCATGCTATGTTTTTTGATATAGTTAAAAAAATATTAAAATGTGTTTGTTATCGTTGTTCAAGAATTTTAATTTCTCCACATACTCAAAATGAAGAACTTAAAAATGAAATGGTAAGAATTTTAGCTATTAAAAATAATCAAAAAAGATGGGAAGCATATTTCAAATTATGTAATACTACAACTAAAATTAAAGTTTGTGGTGATGATAAACATATCGGTTGTGGAAGTAGACAACCAGACAGATATAATAAAGAAGCATCAATGAAAATTATTGCAGAATGGAAAGATAAATCCAAAGAAACATCAACACAATTAGAATTTACAGCAGAAGATGTATTAAGAATTTTCAAAAGAATTACAGATGAAGATATGGAATTAATGGGATTTAATCCTAAATGGAATAGACCAGAATGGATGATTTGTACTGTATTACCTGTTCCACCTCCTGCAGTTCGTCCAAGTATTATTGAAGAAAACGGACAACGTCGAGAGGATGATTTAACACATAAATTAAGTGATATCATCAAAACAAATAATAATATTATAGATAAAATTGCAAAGGGTTCAAGTGAAGAAACTATTAAATTAATTACGATGGTTCTTCAATATCATGTATTTACATTTATTGATAATCAAATTCCTGGATTAGCTCCTTCACAACAAAGAAACGGACGTCGTCTTCGTTCTGTATGTGATAGAATGAAGAAAAAGGAAGGAAGAATCAGAGGAAATTTAAATGGTAAACGTGTAGACCAATCAGCACGTTCAGTAATTACTCCAGACCCTTATATTAGTATTGATGAATTAGGTGTACCAATTCGAGTAGCGTTAAATATTACATTTCAAGAGATAGTAAATGAATATAACATTGAAGAAATGAGAAAATTAATTTTAAATGGTTCAAATAAATGGCCTGGTGCTAAATATGTAAAGAAATTAAATGAAATAGGACCAATTAATTTAAAATATGCAGATTTAAATAAAATTGCGAATGAATTAAAATACGGAGATATTGTACATAGACATTTAAAAGATGGCGATTATGTTTTATTTAATCGTCAACCATCATTACATAAAATGAGTATGATGTGTCATAAAGTAATTATAATGCCTTATCAAACATTTAGATTAAATGTATTAGATACACCACCTTATAATGCAGATTTTGATGGAGACGAAATGAATTTACATTGTCCACAAAATATTCAAACGATGAGTGAATTAAAAGATTTAGCAGCAGTGCCATATTTAATATTGGCTCCTAGAGATGGAAAACCGAGTATTGAAGTTGTACAAGATACTTTGGTTGGTTCATTTAGAGCATCAAAAGATTATGTCATTGTCGCTGATAAACAAATGGCAAATTTACAAATGGTAAATAGTTATTTTAAGGGAAAATTACCAAAAGCTAAAACATATACAGGTAAAGATTTATTTTCAGAAATAATGCCACCATCATTATTTATTGAAATGAAAAATAAGAAAGATGAAAAAGTTATTATTAATAATAGTAAATTAATTTCAGGAACATTAGATAAATCAGTATTTCATAATATCACAAATGGTTTAATTCCTGTGATATATCATGATTATGGACCTGTAGAAATTAAAAAATTTTTAGATAATACACAACGTTTAATATGTAGATGGTTATTAACTTCTGGATTTAGTATTGGAATTAGTGATTTAGTAACTGATGTTAATACGGATACTGAATTAAATAACAAAATCAAGGAAATGAAAGCTAAAGCATATAAAAAATTGGAAGATATGCGAAAAGGTGAACTTGAAAATAATTCAATATTTTTAAATGAAGAATTTTTAGAAAGAGAAATTATCGGTATTTTAAATCAAACTACAAATGAAGTAGCAACAATTAGTTTAGCTAAAATTGATGAAAAAACTAATCGCATGTTTAATATGGTTAAATCTGGTTCTAAAGGTAAAGAAACTAATATTGCACAAATTATGGCATGTGTTGGACAGCAGAACGTAGATGGACGTAGAATTGCCTATGGTTATACAGATAGAACTCTTCCACATTATACTAAATATGATGATGGACCTGAAGCACGTGGTTTTGTAGAAAACAGTTTTATTAGTGGTTTATCACCTCAAGAAGTTTTCTTTCATGCTATGGGTGGAAGAGAAGGTTTAATTGATACAGCTGTAAAATCAGTAACAGGAGATACAGATATTATTATAATTGAAAATGGTATAGTTAAATTTGCTAAAATTGGAAGTTGGATTAATAATAAATTTAATGATGAAAATAATAAAGATTATATTGAAGTTTTCGGACCTGAAGATATGAATATGGAAATGTTAGGAGTTCGTAATGAAGATATATATATGCCTACATGTGATAAAAAAGGAAATATTATTTGGGGTAGAATAACTAATGTTAGTAGACATGACCCAGGAGAAATATTATATTTAATTGAGACAAAAAGTGGAAGAAAAATCAGAGTTACTAAATCTAAATCTTTAATGGTTTGGAATAAAGAAAATAAAGAATTTATAAAAAGAGATACTCCAGATATTATTATTGGTGATAAATTACCAGTTACAATTAATTTACCAGAATTAAAATTAAATAATGAAAATTTATCAGAAGCATATGGTTATGTTATTGGTGAAACTGTTGCAAATAGAGATAATAAAATACCTAAATATTCATTTACAGCATCAAATGAATATATCAAAGGTTTAATTGCTGGTTATTATGACAATAGAGGAGAAATAGTAAATAATGAAATTATAACACGTACTAAATCAGCTGAATTAGTTAATGAATTAGTATTAGTATTTGCGAGATTAGGAATATTTGCAATTATTAAAGAAAATGATATTGTAGCAATAGTAGGAAATGAAATTAATAAATTCAAAAATTTAATTAATATGAAAAATATTGACAAACTCAAAGAAATTAACAGAATTATTATAAATAAAAATGAGATTGAAACTTATAATGACGTTGTATTGGATGAAATCATAAATATTACACCTATTTATGAAGAAGAATTCAAAGATATTTATAAAAAAGTATATGATGTATCAGTTCCTGAAACTGGTAATTTCTCAACTATTAATGGTATTCATTGTGTTAATACAAGTGAAACTGGATATATTCAAAGAAGATTGGTGAAAGCAATGGAAGATGCAAAAATTAATTATGATAATACAGTTAGAAATGCAAATGGTTTAATAATTCAATTTATTTATGGTGAGGATGGAATGGATGGATGTAAAATTGAAAATCAAATTATACCAACAATTGAAATGAAATTATTAGAAATGGAACAAATATATAATTTAACACCAGTAGATAATTTAAATATTTATTTAACACCAGAAGCATATAAACAAGTTAAAAAAACTACTTATGATAGATGTTATGAACATTTTAAATTATTGGTTGAAGATAAAAATTTCATTATTAATAAAGTTAATAGAAATAAAAAAGGAAGTCTTATTAAATATCCTATACCATTTAATAGAATAATTACAACTAGTATTAAGAGAAGAGAATCAGCAGGTATTAAAGGTACTTTAACAGATTTAACACCAGATTATATTTTAGATAAGATTGATGAAATGATTAAAGATTTATATATTAAAGATACTGAACAAGGTATGATATATTTTCATATCTTATTGAGAGTTTATTTATCACCTAAAAAATTAATAATTGAACATAATTTTACAAAATCAATGTTTGATTGGTTAGTAAATCAAATTTATGAATATTTTAAAGAAGCAATCGCACAACCTAGTGAAATGGTAGGTATTATTGCAGCTCAAACAATTGGAGAAATGGGAACTCAAATGACATTAGATTCATTTCATGTATCAGGAACAGCAGCAGCAGTAAAAGCTACAAGTGGTGTACCAAGATTGAAAGAAATCTTAAGTGCAACCAAAAAGACAAAGACACCTACATTAATTATTTATATGAAACCTGATGTAGCATCTGTAAAAAATCCAAAGATGGCAGAAGATGGTATTGCATATGATGATGAGAGATTAGAACAGGCTAAAAATGTAGCAATGGCAATTAAAAATTCGATTGAAATTACAACATTATCAAATATTCTTGAATATAGTGAAATTTTCTGGGATGCAGGAAAATTAGAAACAACAATTGAAGACGATAAAGGAATGTTAGAAATTTATAAGAAATTCGCTTCATTAGATAGTAGTGTTAATAAATGTAGAAGTGATTCGCCATGGGTATTAAGAATGAAATTTAATAAAGATAAAATGAATTCATATGGTTTAAGAATGATTGATATTTATACAAAACTAAATAAAGCATATAATAAATATATTGATTGTATTTATAGTGATGATAATGCTGATGAATGTATATTCAGAATAAAATTAACAGAACATGCATTAAAAGATATTGATAATAAAGATGAAATTGCAGCATTAAAAGCTATGGAACATAACATAGTATATCAAGTATTATTAAAAGGAATTAAAGGAATTAATAAAGTATCCTTAAATAAAACTAAATATGATATTTATAATGAAGATGAGGAGAAATTCGAGAAAGTAGTAGAATGGGTATTAGATACAGACGGAACAAATTTATCAGAAATATTATCAAATCCTAATATTGATGCAACACGAACAATATCGAATGATATTAGAGAAATTTATACAGTATTAGGAATTGAAGCAGCTAGAAATGCATTATATAATGAATTAGTTAATGTAACAGGTGAAGGTTCTATGAATTATCGTCATTTATCGTTATTGATAGATACAATGACATTTAGAGGAAATTTAATGTCAATTGATAGACATGGAATTAATAGAAATGCTAGTAGTGCATTAAGTAAATCATCATTTGAAGAGAGTGTAGATATGTTAATTAATGCAAGTATATTTTCAGAATACGATAATACAAGTGGAGTATCACCACAGGTTATGTTAGGTAAAGTTCCAAAATGTGGTTCAGGAAACTTTGATATTATTTTAGACGAAGAACATTTAATTGAATTATTAAAATCAATTAAACAAACAAAAGAAAATAAATATAATTTAGATGATATTGAAGAGGAAGATGATGATAATGAAATAGAATGTTTGGAGGAGAATTTAGCATTTAATATGCCAAAAAATGTAGTTGACAAATGTTATAAGATGGAAACACCAGAAATTAAAATTGTGAAGTAATATTTATTAACTCTCGCCAATCTTTAGTAATAGTTGAAATATTTTTTTTATTAGGAGTTTCAATATTAACAAGATACTCTTTATAAGGCATTTCGATAATTTGAAATTCAATAATTTCTTCTTCTTCAAGAAGACGAGAAATAGTTTTATTAGTCATTTTTACAATCATTTGTTGTAACAATTATAATTAAAAAAAATAAATCAATTTTAATTTAAAATACAAATAATTTAATATTTTTTTAAGATTTAAAGCAAAAACATTTTGTTTTTATTTTTGTATTAAAATTAAAAGTACCTTCAGCACATGTTAAAATATTTTCAATAATATCGGATATTAATTCATTATTAAGAATTAAATTTAAATTTTTAATGATAGTTGTATTTTCAGATTTTATAAAAATATTATCATTATTATTTACAAATTCCTTCATAATTTCTATAACTTTATTTTTCTTATCAATTCCTTTTAAATTCTTGCTTTTTTCTACTTCTTCCATAACAAATGCGATAAGTTGCATTGAATTTAAATTTTTAATATCAGTATTATTAATAACTAAAATTTTTTCTATATAATCCATTTATATATAATTAATCTTTTATTTTTAAATGTTCATCAATCAAATATTTAATTGCTAAAGGAATATCAACAATTCGCATATAAATTGATTTTTCGCCAATAGGTGTAATTGTAGAATCAATAATAAGATTATAAATAATATTATTAGTATCATTATATTTATTGAAAATAATAAGGGGTCTATTTAAAAAATTAATTGTAGGTGCTTTATAAAAAGTCGAAGATAATAATAAATCTTCAGTATCACCTCTTACAACAGGTTCAGTTTTATCATTAGCTCCATATTTACTTCTATGAATAGTTATAATATTAATATTTAAAATTTTGCACATAGAAATAATATAATAATCGTTAGGAAATAATGGTTCTTTAGTAATATTTAAGATAGTACGTAATAATTCTTTATGTTCTTCAATAGATAAATTATTATAATATTTATCCCAGAAGATATTATAATTTGTATATTTTTTGCCTACGGCTTTTGTCAATAATTTATGGAAATATGGGTCATCAAATAAATCTTTAAGTAGATATTTAATAGATTCTGAATTTTTGGCACTAAAAATTTTTTGAATTTCATTTAAAGCTGCAATTTCTAAATCAGCATAAGTTGTTTTAATATTTAATAATGTCGCTAACCATAAATATAATTCTTTTAATGAATTTCTAGTATAATTATCATTTTTGATATAAAGCATATTACTCCATTTAGATTTTTTATGCATAACCCATTTACTATTTAATTTTTCTAAAGGTCCTGTAAATAAATTAGGTAATATAACTTCTTCAATTTTAGTATCATCATTATAAACATATTCTTTAACATCAAATGAATTAAATATTGTATTTGGTGTGGATGGATGATAAATTAATAATTTAGCTGGTATTTCATTTTGAATGGCAACTTGGGAGAATATGAATTGGTTTTTATTTTCTTTAATGAGGGGATTTAAGAAGTCATATTTAAAATAGACGATAAAATCATTAAGAAATTTTTTAATGTGTTTTTTAGATATAAATGGTATTTCTTCTAAAATGATACGTAATTTACTTTTTTCAGGATTAGATTCTAAATTAAGTTCTTTGAATAATTTTTTAATACGTTCATTTCTATCTAAAGTTAAAAGAGAATTGAATTTATCATCTGGAAGATTTAATAATTTTAGATAAATCATTAATTGTAATTGATACCATTTTTTATTTTTATTTATATTAATAATTTGATATTTATATAAATCATCAATGATTTGAGAATGGATAATATCATTAGTTAAAGGTAATTTTTTAATATTAAAATTATAATAATATTCGGTTTTAGTGGTTGTTTCTAATTCTCCTAAATCATAATTAATATTTAATGTTTTGCATTTTTCAGTGAATAATTCATAGTCTTTAATAATAACATTAATATTTTTAGAAGTTCCGATAATATCATCATAAAATAATATTTCAGTTATATCTAAATCTATAATAATTCGATTTAAAAAACTAATACTTATTTTATCAGTAATAATAAAAAATCCTTCTTTAGTTATAAAATGAGTAATAGATAAATCATTATTAATAACAACAGAACATATTAAAAATTTTTGTTTTATTTTTAAAGAACTTGATTTTATCCATGTATTTAAGGAATAAATATTATTGAAAATGCTATAATTTTCGTTATATTTATTTTTAAGTAAGCTACATTCTTTGAATAATTTTTTGATATGTTTATATTCATTTAAATTAATTAATTTTTCACCATCGACGCCTTTTAATTTTAATTCGATGGGTTCATAATAATTTTTTTCTTTTAGAAGCATTAAAATCTGATTATTCAATTCCATAGACCCGATTAAATCTTCAAAACTTGTATAATAAGGACAAACGATAGAAGTATTTTCGCCTTGTTTTTCCCAAATAACTAAAAGAACATTATATAAAATGCTGATAAGAGAATATAAAAAGAATGGGGATTTGCTAGTTGGATAATCATTAGAACGTAAATATTCTATAAATTTTTTATAACTGTTAAAGATGCTTAATAATCGTGATAATTTATAATTTATGGTATTAATATCAGTTATTTTAGAATCTAGATTAAATTTAATAAGATGTTCTTTTAATTCTTGAATCATAGATTTATTATTTTCAGGGATTATAGGTAATTTATCAATAAATGCTTTACAAACATTGCCATTTTCTAAACTTAAGAAAGTAATTAAATCTAATTTTTTAGTGATATCATTAATAAAATGTTCTTTTGATTTAAAATCGAGGCCATATGCTATGGCATGTATAATACTATCAGTTTGAACATTTTTTATTTTTTTTGTTGTTTTGTGAAGAATACCTTTACGAACCAGACATTTATCTGTTTTATTTAATGTTTTAGAACATAAAGTAAATTTAATATTTGGAAATAATAATTCATGTAATGATTGAGGAATCGCTCCATATCTGCCAACTTCGATAGGTGATGTATTAACTAAATAATTTTCATCTTTATTTATAATAACTTCGGGTACTTGACTATCATTATAATATTTGCATTTATTCAATTCATCTGGTTTAGGTGGTTTTTTAAAACAACAAGGAACGCAAATATTATTTTCATCAGGTTTAATTAATTTAACAAATCTTTTTTTATTAGGGTCATTATCAAAGAACATATCCATTGGTTCTTCATTATCTATAGGACATTTTGCATTGGGGTCGTTAGGGTCTAATGGTATTTTAGATTGAGGACACCAACGACGAGGACAAGTATAAACATTTTTAATATCAGGTTTACTACCATAAATTAAATCATTATCAAAATGATAATTTCCATTTTTTTGTAGAATTTTTTTATATTCTTGGGTAAAAACAATAGGTTGATTAACAGCTTGACATTTATTTCTAGCGTAATTATTTTGAAATAAATCTTTATCAGCTTTTTGTAATAGATTAATAAAATAACTATGTTTTTCCTTACCTAATGCACCTCCACTAGTAGAAGCAGAAGAAGAAGAACTTGATGAAAATGATAATTTGCCCAATTTGTTATCTTCACTTGAAATAGAAGATTCAGGAGAAGGAGATTTTATAACGGGTTTTTTAATAGATTGATTTTTAACAATTTGAACAGAAGAAGATATTATTTTAGATAACCAGTAAATAAGATTTTCAAGTTCTTGTTTATTTGGAATATTGATAATATTAATTAAAAACCCATTTTTATAAACTTCAATAATAATAATAGTATTAATTTTATTGATATTATTGTCTTGTTGTTTAATATTTTGTATTTCCATTTCATAAATAAGTTCTTGTTCTTCTTTTAATAATTGTTTAGCTTCTTGTAATGTTATATTATTATTTAAAATAATTAATTGATTAATAATATCATCTTCATCTAATCCTAAAAATAGACAATTTTTAACATACATATGTGGGTCAAATCCTTGTTTATTATAATTAGATGACCTTTTATAAATAAGATTGATAGTTTCTTTATTAGATTTTAGGATTTCGAAAATATCAATATATTCGCTTATTTTCTTTTTAAGATTTTGTAAAGCAACATTTTCAATTTCAAAAATAATATTTGCTTTTATACTTAATTCATTAAATAATAATTTATGGTTTAAATAGCTAATACAATAATCTGAAATTTCTTTAATATTTTTGCTAATTTCACTCCAATTAATATTTTTTCTTAAATTGATAGTATAACTTAATAATATAGACATATCTTGGTTAATAGTTAATTTTGCATAAGTTCCAGTTGTTAATATAGAATAACAATTAATACAATTAATTGAAGCTATTTTTTTAATATCAGTCCATTGAATAAATTTATCTTTAGATAGTTTATTATATTTGTATAATTTATAAATAATTTTATAATTATCATTAATCCATTGAATAAATTGAATAGTTTGATTAGTATTAAGTTTTTCAAATAATTCGACTAATTCATAAAATTTAGTTAATTTAGATGTTAATTCATATTTATGAATATTTACTGTAGTATCAATAATAGGTTTTAAATCAACTGATTCAAGTTTTTTGAGTGTATTTTCTTTAGTTATAAGTTCAGTTAAAGTTGGATAAGTTTTATCAGTAAAATAATATGGATTATTAGTTAAATCTGGAAAATCTTTTTCAAAAATAATATTAATACTACTATATGGAAATAGACCAATATTATAATTATAAATAACAGGTTCTTTTAATTGTTTACTATTTAGATTTGTAGCTTGAAGAGGATTAGCTGAATATCCATTCCATTTGATTTCATTAAAATTGAATAAAATAGATATATTACCTTTCCATGCATAAAATCTATTAGTATTATGAATAGATTTAGCAAGTTTAACAATAGCAGTTTCTAAATTATCATCTTGATAAACATAAAATTCATATGTTTTAAAAGTTTTATTATTAGTCCAATTATTAATAATAATTTTTTTATATAAATTCATTATCTATTTATAAGTTTTAATATTTTTTTTCATTTGATAAAATAGAATTATTAATAATGTCTTTATCATCAACTACAGATTATGATAAATTACGTGATGAAATGGATAAATTAAATGAAATGTTAAAAAAAAAAGAAAATGAAAGTAAAACAGCTAGTAAAACAGATAGTAAAACAGATAGTAAA
>JACCED010546076.1_pt1 | contig 21102 bp, 18 predicted proteins | sample 7455021 | NCBI WGS metagenome assembly JACCED01 (sample SAMN15323456, study PRJNA562643) | freshwater metagenome | isolation source: river surface water | place: USA:Blue River Watershed | collected 2017-08-19
CAGCTGGCGAAGCCAGCGTTCCTTTAATGGCAGTAGCTGCAGCAACGAGCGGGCTTACCAGATGCGTTCTACCGCCCTTGCCCTGGCGACCCTCGAAGTTTCGGTTACTTGTAGATGCTGCTCTCTCGCCTGGCTTTAATTGATCCGGGTTCATGCCAAGACACATCGAGCAACCCGCGCTTCGCCATTCTGCGCCCGCATCTAAAAAGACGCGATCAAGACCTTCGGCTTCAGCCTGCAATCTGACTCGAGCAGAACCTGGCACAACTAGCATCCGAGTATCCCCGGCAATTCGTTTTCCTTTTATTATTTCAGCGGCAGATCTTAAATCTTCAATTCGCCCGTTTGTGCAAGAACCAAGAAATACGGTGTCAATCTTTATCGCTTTCATTGGGGTGCCGGCCTTGAGATCCATATAGGTAAGAGCGTTCTGAGCAGCTACTCGCTCTTGTTCATCTTCAATTTCGCTCGGAATTGGCACAGCGGCATTTAATGGAACGCCTTGACCTGGATTAGTCCCCCAAGTCACAAATGGCGAAAGTTCATCCGCATTAAGTGTTATCTCTTTATCAAACTTAGCGTCAGAATCGCTCTGCAATGTTTTCCAATATGCAAGAGCGGCATCCCAATCTTTTCCTTTTGGCGCATGAGGTCTTCCTTTTATATATTCAAAAGTTATCTCATCTGGTGCAATGAGCCCAGCGCGTGCACCCGCTTCAATCGACATATTACAAATTGTCATACGCGCTTCCATGGAGAGTTGGCGAATGGCACTTCCTCGATATTCCAAAATATAACCTTGTCCTCCGCCGGTTGAAATCTTTGCAATGACAGCAAGGATGATGTCTTTAGATGTAACTCCAGGCTTGAGAGTTCCCTCAACATTTATCGCCATCATCTTGGGTCGATTTAACGGAAGAGTTTGAGTTGCAAGAACGTGTTCAACCTCGCTTGTGCCAATTCCAAAAGCCAGGGCGCCAAAAGCTCCATGGGTAGAAGTATGCGAATCACCGCAGACAATGGTCATGCCGGGTTGGGTGATTCCAAGTTGTGGTCCGACTACGTGAACAATCCCTTGTTCAACATCCCCGAGGGAGTGGATTCGTATGCCAAATTCAGCACAATTTTTTCGAAGCGTATCGACTTGTAGTCGCGAAACTGGATCTGCAATTGGTTTATCGATGTCGATTGTTGGAACGTTGTGATCTTCGGTTGCCAGTGTTAATTCAGGCCTGCGCACAGTTCGCCCGGAAAGGCGAAGTCCATCAAAAGCTTGTGGGCTAGTAACTTCATGAATCAAATGAAGGTCGATGTAGAGAAGATCAGGTTCACCAGCGTTCTGACGCACAATATGGTCGTTCCAAACTTTCTCGGCCAATGTCTTGCCCATCGCCCCTCCTAACCGTCCATCTTTACTTCTCACCTATTGAGATGGCATTATCAGATTATGGACAAGAAGAATAGCGGAGTCGGAGTACTTGATAAAGCGGTGAGAATTTTGACCGTCTTAGAATCTGGTCCACATTCCCTTAGCGAGCTTGTAAAGGCGACCAAAATTGCGCGTCCGACCGCGCATCGCCTCGCAGTTGCACTTGAAGTACATCGGCTCGTTGCGCGAGATCTAAATGGGCGATTCATCCTGGGTTCTCGAAATAGCGAATTTGCAGCAGCCACAGGTGAGGACCGGTTATTGGCAGTCGCCGTACCTGCACTGACCTCGCTCCGTGATGCAACTGGTGAAAGCGCCCAGTTATATCGGCGCCAAGGCGATCAGAGAATATGTGTTGCTGCTGCAGAGAGAATCTCAGGACTTCGCGATTCAGTTCCTGTCGGAGCAGCTTTAACAATGGGCGCCGGTTCAGCCGCCCAAGTTTTACTTGCATGGGAAGATGCAGATCGACTTCATCGAGCGCTTACCGGCGCAAGATTTAGCGCCGCCGCACTCTCTGCGGTTCGACGACGTGGTTGGGCACAGAGCGTTGGCGAGCGGGAACCAGGAGTTGCATCTGTATCTGCTCCGGTGCGCGGGCCGAATAACAAAGTAATTGCAGCGGTCAGCATTTCTGGCCCAATTGAAAGATTGGGAAGACAACCCGGAAGAATTCATGCCGCTGCTGTTGTCGCGACAGCAGCGAAATTGAGTGATCACCTTTTAAAGAAGTAATCACGATGGCAGCCCCGAAGGGATTCGAACCCTCGTAGCTGGCTTGAGAAGCCAGAGTCCTAGGCCACTAGACGACGGGGCCATCGATATTAAGTTTTTCTGCTGGGGTACCAGGACTCGAACCTAGACAAGCTGAACCAGAATCAGCTGGGCTGCCAATTACCCCATACCCCAAAGCGCTAAGAATAGCGTGAAGTTAGCTAATCAATTGCCTCCCGTAATCTCTGAAGCGAAACCTCTCTGCCTAGAAGTTCCATAGATTCAAAAAGTGGTGGCGAAATCGGGCTACCAGTCAGAGCAATTCTTACCGGGCCAAATGCAATTCTAGGTTTGAGCCCTAATTCATCTAATAGCGACTTTCGTAGCGCCTCTTCTATTCGAGTGTGGCTCCAATCGTTTAATGCTTCGATTGATGCGAGCGCGCTCTTCAGGACTTTCTGCGAATCGGATTCCTTGATTTTCTTTTTTGTTTCTTCATCAAATTCCAATTTTTTCTTGAACAAAAAGCTAAGCATTGGAACAACTTCACTGAGTTTAATTATTCGCTCTTGAATAATTGGTAGCGCCTGTTTAACGAGCGATACCTCATTTTCATTTCCGCTAATTACATTCTCCCGAAGTAGAAAAGGTAAGGAACGTTCCAAAAACTCTTCTATAGAAAGCGCCCTGATTTTGTCTCCATTTATCGCTTCTAGTTTTTTCATATCAAATCTTGCAGGCGAACTATTAACTCTTTCTACCGTGAAAAGCTCCGTTAATTCCTTCATAGAAACATTCTCTCGATCATCACCAGGCGACCATCCCAAAAGTGCGAGGTAGTTACAGATTGCCTCCGGCAAGAAACCTTCTTCGCGGTACCACGCTATGGAGACTTCGCCGTTTCGTTTTGATAGTTTGGCATTATCGGTTCCCATCACAAACGGTAAATGAGCAAATTTCGGGAAATCAGATTCGGTAACTCCCATGGCTTGATAAACACGAATCTGGCGAGGCGTTGATGATAGTAAGTCTTCACCTCTTAGAACATGAGTAATTTTCATTAATACATCATCAACAGCGACAGCTAACGTGTATAAAGGTGAGCCATCTGCTCGCATCAAGACAAAATCAGGAACGTATTTATGCTCAAATACAACTTCGCCTCTGATTAAATCTTGAAACTTAGTTTCGCCATCTGGCATTCTCATTCGAATTACAGGTTTTCGTCCTTCACTCTGATATCTCTGTAAGTCAGAATCGTTAATCGAGCGACATTTTCCATCGTAGCCTGGTGCTTGATTCTTTTCACGCTGTGCTTCCCTACGCGACTCCAGCTCCTCGGTGGTGCAATAACAGTGGTATGCATCGCCGTTACGCAAAAAAGTTTCTGCCCATTCTTTATAAATATCTAAACGCTGTGATTGTAGATACGGTCCATATGGGCCACCCACTTCTGGACCTTCATCCCAATTAAGTCCAAGCCATTTCAAGGTATCAATAGCGCGGCCGATATATTCATCGGTAACTCGCTCCCTGTCAGTATCCTCAATTCGAAAAACTAATTTTCCATTTGTGTGTCGAGCGTATGCCCAGGCGAATAAGGCGGTACGAATATTTCCGACATGAAGGTCTCCGGTTGGAGAGGGAGCAAATCTAGTTCTCACTTCGCGAGCATTAGTCATTTCGCCACCATATTCACAAGTTCACCGATGCCCTCAATCGCGACCGAGACTTTACTTCCGGGAATCATCGGCCCGATTCCAGAAGGGGTGCCAGTCAGAATTAAATCGCCGGGAAGTAGCGTCATAACTCGAGTCACGAAGGCGATTATCGTCGGAATGTCAAAGACCATCTGATCAAGCCGCGCGGACTGTTTGAGCTCATCGGCAACATACGCCGAAATTTTTTGTTTTTCAGGCTTAAATTCAGTTTCAATCCAGGGTCCGATAGGGCAGAAGGTGTCAAAACTTTTGGCCCTGGTCCATTGTCCATCTGATTTCTGTAAATCTCTTGCAGTTACGTCATTGGCAATCGTGTAACCGAAAATAACATCCGAATACTTTTCTTTTGGTACATCCTTACAAATTCTCGAAATTACTATTGCAAGTTCAACTTCATGATCGACTCTGGAACTATCTTCTGGCCAACGAATTACTTCGCCAGGTCCGATAACAGAGGTATTTGGTTTTAAGAAAATTATTGGCTCTTTAGGAACTTCTCCTCCCATCTCTGCTGCGTGATCGGCATAATTCTTGCCGATACAGACAATTTTGCTTCTTGGGATTACTGGAGCCAATAACTTCACATCGGAAGTGCTAATTTTTTCTTCAAGAGGCGATATACCGGAGTAAAGCGGATCTCCGGAAATCAATCGGATGGAATCTTGACTTTCAAGAATGCCAAATTGAGGGTCGCTACCGAGCGACGTTTTCTTGCTAGGAGTAAAACGGACAATTCTCATTTATTTAACCATTTTCAGATTCGCCTGAATTGGGATTATTTTTCGTGATTCTCTCCACAAGAACTGTCCCGATTCGATGTCGTCTACCAATTGGACGCTCTGCCACGATCTTCCAATCGTGGAGCACAATCTCACTCCCAGGTATTGGAACGCGGCCAAGTTTCTTGGCCATGTATCCCCCGATGGTGTCTACATCTTCGCGTTCTACTTCATCCAATTCAAATTCTAGATGGTCTGCTAGATCTTCAAGATGAAGTCGCGCAGAGGCTCTAGCTTTTAAGCTAGGAGTTAACCATTCAATTTCTTCTACATCATCATCATATTCGTCAGCGATTTCTCCAACTATTTCCTCGATGATGTCTTCAATAGTTATGAGACCGGCAGTTCCGCCGTACTCGTCAATCACAATCGCAAGATGAATTTGGTCGCGTTGCATTTCTTTCAATAGATCAGCAGCCGTCTTAGTTTCTGGAACGAAAGTTGCGGGTCTTATATGTGAAGAGACTAACTCCTGAGTTTCAGATTCGCGATATTCATGAACTCTCTTTGCTAAGTCTTTTACGTAAGCAATTCCAATTATGTTATCTAGCCCTTCGCCTATCACAGGAATTCGGGTAAAGCCTGATCTCAGCGCGAGTGAGAGACCCTGCCGAAGATTTTTGCTTCCTTCAATCCACACCATTTCGGTTCTGGGAACCATCAATTCTCGAACTAACGTATCGCCTAGTTCGAAAACCGAGTGAATCATCTCGTGCTCAGTCTCTTCGACTAAGCCGCGCTCCCTGGCTTGATCAACTAAATCTCGAAGCTCTGCCTCATTTGCAAATGGTCCACTCTTAAATCCTTTTCCAGGAGTTATGGCATTTCCGATAGCAATAAGTAGCGCTGTTATTGGTCCTAAAACTTTGGAAAGCAATACAGCTGCGATGCTGGCTGGAACAATCCAGGAACCAGCACGTTGCTTTCCGAGCGTTCTAGGTCCGACTCCAACTACAACATAAGAGAGAGTCAACATCGTGAAAACTGAAATTGCTAAAGCCCAGTTCAAAGAGTCAATCTCACCAATTAGTGCTTGCGCGACAAAAACTGTAGCCGTTAATTCTGAAGCCTTTCGAACAAATAGAAGTACGTTCAGATATCGTGCCGGCTCTGATAAAACTTTTCTGACCCAATTGACGCTACGAGATGATTTCTTCAATTCTTCAACATATACGCGCGAAACTGAATTTATAGCCGCTTCACTGCCTGCGAGAAATCCAGCAAAAAGTAGAAGCAATACAACGAGCATTACGGTAATTAGGTTCATGGGCGAGAGCGCCATTCTCTCAGAATTTCATCCTGACGCGAAAACATCATTGTTTTCTCGTCATTTTCGCGATGGTCAAAACCCAGAAGATGTAGGACGCCGTGGACTACCAATACTTCGAGCTCAGCTTGTAAAGAGTGACCAATTTCTACGGCTTGTTTCTTTGCATACTCGGGACATAGAACGATATCTCCCAATATTCCAGGGCCATCTGATGAAGAATTTGGTTTAAGTTCATCCATAGGAAATGAAAGAACATCGGTAGGACCTGACTCATCGAGCCAACGCATATGAAGCGAGCTCATCTCTTCCATATCTACTAACGAGATGCTTAGTTCTGACTCTGGATGAATCCCCAAGCTTCTTAAAGAAAAATCCGCGAGTGACTTTATGCGATTAGTATCCGCATTTGAATTTGTAAGATCGGTTAGCTCAATATACATATTGATTTAATTATGAAGTTTAGCGCTCGTTACGGAGAGAGCGAGGCTTATTCTCTCTTCGTGAGCTGCGATTGCTATTGCTATCAAATCGTCCATACGCATCGACTATCTCACTTACAAGTCGGTGCCTTACAACATCTTCTGATGTTAACTCCATAAAGGTGATGTCTGGAATTCCATCTAAAATTCCACGCACTATTGAGAGACCCGATTCTTGGTGGCTAGGTAGGTCAATCTGAGTTATGTCTCCGGTTACTACCATTTTTGATCCAAAACCAAGACGAGTAAGAAACATTTTCATCTGTTCTGGTGAAGTGTTTTGTGCCTCATCCAAGATAATAAAAGAATCATTTAAAGTGCGACCGCGCATATAGGCCAACGGAGCTACTTCAATTGTGCCTGAGGACATCAATCGCGGGATTGCATCTGGATCCAACATGTCATGAAGCGCATCGAAAAGAGGACGTAGATACGGATCGATCTTTTCATGCAAGGTTCCAGGTAGAAAACCCAATCTCTCGCCAGCCTCTACCGCAGGGCGCGTCAAAATTATTCGATTTATCTGTTTAGCCTGAAGAGACTGAACTGCTTTAGCCATGGCGAGATAGGTTTTTCCTGTACCGGCAGGACCAATTCCAAAAGTTATGGTGTTTTTATCTATTGCATCTACATATCTTTTTTGATTTACAGTCTTTGGGCGAATTGTTTTTCCGCGAGAGCTCAATATATTCAAAGTCAAAACTTCTGCGGGAGTTTCATTACCGTCGCCTAAAATCATCGAGATAGATCTTCTAACCGCATCATCACTTAGTGGTTGACCCGCTCGAACTACCGCAAGGAAATTTTCGACCAATCGCTCTACTTTGGCGACTGAGTCAGCCGGACCTTTTAGTGAAATTTCATTACCTCGAACAGTCGTGACAACTTCCGGAAATGCCCGTTCAATGGCCCTTACATAAGAGTCATTTGGCCCAGTCAAAGAAACGCTGGAAATATCGGAAGGTAATTTAATTAGCGCGCTGGGCATCGTCCCAATTCTAACCGGGTGGCCAACCAAAGGCTCGCCCACCCAAAAGGTGAAGGTGAGCGTGAAAGACCGATTGGCCTGCTTCCGCGCCAGTATTGAAGATAGTTCGATAACCAGGGAGCCCATTCGCCAACTCTTTGGCAACTCTAAACATCTCACCGAGAGTCTCGGGGTTACTCTCAGCAATCTCGCCCGCATTTTCAAAATGCTTTTTGGGGACAATCAATAAATGGGTGGGCGCTTGGGGATTTATATCTTCAAAAGCGATAATCTCATTACGATCATAAATTAATTTCGAAGGAATATCACCCGTGATAATTTTGCAAAAAATACATTCCATGGTTTATATCTACCAGATTTTGAAGCCAGTTTGTACAGCCGCAAGCGCGGCTACACCCGCGTGAGCTGAGCGAAATACTGGCCTTCCCAGTTTTACTCCACGTGCACCAGCCGAGAGAAACCCTGCATATTCATCTTCAGATATGCCTCCCTCCGGGCCAATAACTAAAGTAACTTCTTTTGGCGGTTGTAAATCAAAATTTTCACTCAATTTCGAGTCGCTTGATTCATGGAAAACAAAAGTTAAATCGCTCTCTTGAATTCGATTCTTCAATTGCGCAGTTGTATGTACGTCGAGAATCTGAGGAATCCAACTTCTTCGAGATTGCTTCGTAGCTTCTCTAGTCCATGACTTCCATTTAGAAAGTGCGTCTTTTTCTTCTTTCCATTGTCCTATGGAGTTTGCTGCTTGCCAAGGAATAATGATGTCAGCACCTCCCTCGGTAAGTAATTCGATAGTCTCACGCGCCCTATCGCCCTTAGTTAAGGCTTGTGCAACCGTCAGAATAGTTCTCGGCCGAGATTCATCAATTACGTCAAGAATGCGACATCCAACATTTCTCTTATTTATATCGAGCACTTCAACTTCTGCGCGTCTTCCTGCTCCATTGGTAACAGAAATACGTTCGCCAACTTTTATACGCGCGACCCCGACATGGTGTGCCTCATCGCCTTCAATTACTACATCTCCGCGATCAGGAATGTTTTCAACTATAAATAAGGGAAGCATTACTGACCTCTTAACGCATCTCTGAATTTTGTAAACAAACCGCCTTCACTTCCTTTGCGAACTTGATTTGCTTGAGTCGCTTCACCTCTCATACTCGCGAATGATCGAAGCAACTCTTCTTCGGGCTTTGAAAGTTTTGTAGGAATTTCGACATTTAGGTGGACATAAAGTTCACCGCGGCCGCCGCCCCTTAGTCGAGTCATGCCCTTACCTCTTATTGGAATGACATCACCACTTTGCGCGCCAGGCTTGATCTCAACTGATATTTCACCATCTAGAGTCTCGACGCTCTGAGTGCTTCCGAGCGCTGCACTTGTCATCGGTACGTTTAGTTGGAGATGCAGATTGTCGCCGTCACGAACTAAAAATTCATGCTCCTCAATTTCAATCTCTACGTATAGATCTCCGGCAGGACCACCACCGGGTCCGACCTCACCCTGGCCACTCAATTGAATTCGATTTCCAGAATCGACACCCGCTGGAATCTTTACATCAATCTCTCGCCGAGAACGTACCCGACCATCGCCATCACATTCTCGACAAGGATTAGCAATCACAGTTCCGTATCCCTGGCACGTTCCACATGGCCGAGAGGTCATTACTTGCCCGATAAATGAACGAGTTACTTGTTGAACTTCGCCTCGCCCGCGACAGATATCGCAAGTTTTTGGTGAACTTCCTGACTCGCATCCGTCGCCACCGCACTTGGTGCAGATAACTGCAGTTTCAACAGCTAGTTTTTTTGTCGATCCGAAACAGGCTTCGCCCAGATTTATATCTACTCGAATTAGCGCATCTTGACCTTGTCGCATTCTTGGTCTTGGTCCACGCGCAGATCCGCCGCCGAAGAAAGCGTCCATAATGTCGCTGAAGCCTCCGAAGCCGCCGGCAAAACCATCTCCGCCTCGATCATATGAATTTCTTTTTTGCGGATCACTCAGAACTTCATAAGCTGCCGTAATCTCCTTGAATCTCTCCTGAATCTTTGGATCTGGATTTACATCTGGATGCATCTCTCGGGCTAATTTTCGATAAGCGCGTTTAATCTCATCCTGAGAGGCGCTTCGATCAATTCCGAGGGTTTGATACAGATCAGCCATTACTTGCCATCCGTTATGAATCTTCCAACATAGCGTGCCACAGCTTGGACAGCTGACATAGAAGTTGAGTAATCCATACGAGTGGGGCCAAGTACTCCAAGCGCACCCAAAGAATTACCGTCATTGCCGTATCCCATTGTTACCAAACTTGTGGTCTTTAAACTTTTTTCGGGTTGTTCTGATCCAATTCTTACACGCATAGACTCTCCTGAATCACTAAGGAGCCTGAGAAGAACTACTTGCTCTTCCAGAGTTTCAAGAACTCCATGAATATCACTAGAGACTTCACTTCCAGACCTTGTTAGGTTAGCGGTCCCGGCCAGCACCACTCGCTCTTCAGGCTTTTCCAGAGACATCTCAATAAGATTTGAAATAATTAGCGCTGAAGATGTTCTTTCTTCGCGAGATAAAGATTCTAGTATCGATTCAAGAGAATTCGAGACATCGGCCATGCTCTTACCTACAACCAAATTATTCATCTTTGTCTTTAATTCAGAAAGTGATTTCTCAGCTAGTGAATATGGTAATTCTAAAACCCGCTGTTCAACTCGGCCCGTATTTGTGATTAATACGAGCATCAGCCTTCTTGAAGTTAACAAAAGTAGTTCTATGTGACGCACTTTAGATTTTGTAATCATGGGATATTGAACGACCGCAACCTGCTTGGTAACTTGAGCAAGAAGGCGGACCGTCCTCATTACTACATCATCTAAATCATTTGCACCTTCAAGAAAAGTTTCAATGGCTCGACGTTCTGCGGCAGATAGTGGTTTTATTTTCGCTAACTTATCGACAAAGAGTCGATAACCTTTATCGGTTGGAATTCGTCCCGCACTCGTATGAGGTTGCGTAATTAGACCAGCTTCTTCTAACACTGCCATCTCATTTCTGATGGTGGCCGAGGAAATTCCTAGACCGTGACGCTCGGCGATAGATCTGGAGCCAACTGGCTCTTCGGTAGCTACATATTCTTCGACAATCGCACGCAAGATTTCTAACTGTCTGGATTCCATAGCAACCTACAGCGAAGCTATCCCAAATGTTGCGATCAAAAGTAAAAGCATCGCAGGAAATGCGGTCCGCGATTTATTTGAACGAAAATGGAAGAAAATTGCGCCCGCCATAATGATCCAAATTGTGATTAATCCGTAAATTTGTAGATCTAAATTATCAAGTGCAAAACCAACAACTAGTGAGAGCGCTGCCAAAGTTTCTAACATTCCAACTAACCTTGCCAAACCATCTGGAACATTTACATCTCTGGTCCCAGATAAGCCTGCGGCGCTTCCGCTAGCTTTTGAGAGCCCAGCGATCAAGAAAACAACCGCCAGGAATAGGACAATCACCGTGTTTGCAGTCTGCATAGGGAGTGAAGTTACTACACCAACAATTCTCGCACTATTCGATCTGCTATCAAGCGTCCCGTTGCTGTTAGAACGAGGCGAGAATCACTCCATGTCGAACTTTCGATATGCCCAGAATTCTTGAATTGATTAGCAACTTCCAATTGTTTATCAGAGAGCTTATCTAATTGAATTCCATCTCTGGTGCGGATTCTTAACATCACAAATTCATCTTTGATGTTTTCCATGGTCAAGACTTCACTATCTTGTTCAGGTGACTTGTTTTGTTGAATCAATTCTTGATACTTCACTGGGTGCTTTACGTTCCACCAGCGCCGACCATTCACAAAGGAATGTGCGCCTGGTCCTACTCCCCACCATGAATTTCCATTCCAATATGCCTTGTTATGTAAGCTTTCAGCGCCAGGTTTCGCCCAGTTGCTTAACTCATACCAATCAAAACCTTTGCTGGTGGCTGCGGCGTCAAACAAAAGATATTTTTCTGCAGTTTCATCTTCAGGTGGCATCGTTAATTCACCGCGCTTGATTTGGGCAGCAAGTTTGGTTCCCGCTTCAACAATGAGTGCATAGGCACTTATATGGTTTATTGGTAATTCCATCGCTGATTCAAAACTTGTTTTCCAATCATCAATACTTTCGCCCGGAACGCCATAGATTAGGTCAACGCTCAGATGTTCAAAGCCTGCGCCCTTCGCGAGTTCACAGCTTGTGACCACATTTTCTGGGTTGTGAGTTCTATCCAATGCCTTCAATACGTGAGGTACTGCGGATTGCATTCCCATAGAGATTCTATTTACGCCGAGTTTTCTAATTGAATCCAAAAAAGGTTTAGTTACAGTGTCTGGATTCGCTTCAAGAGTTATTTCAGCGTTCGGGTCTAAATCAAATAGATTTGAAATTCTAGTAATTACTCGTCCCACCTCCTCTGCTGGAAGTAACGAAGGCGTGCCTCCCCCGAAGAAAATTGTTTCGACTTGGGAATTCCCTAATTTTTTCGCCGCTTGCTCAATCTCTCTGAGGGCTGAATCAATGTATGTGGTCGTAATCTGAATTAAATTAGATGAATTAAGTTCACCTGGGGTATATGTATTGAAGTCACAATAGCCACATCGCTTCACGCAGTATGGAACATGAATATAGAACGAGAGATTCGCGCTCCCGTTACTTCTTTCCTTTGCCACCTTCGCCATCCGTATTCGTCGAGAGCGCAGCAATAAAGGCCTCCTGCGGAACTTCCACTCGGCCAACCATTTTCATTCGCTTTTTGCCCTCTTTCTGCTTTTCGAGCAATTTTCGCTTTCGAGTAATGTCGCCGCCGTAACATTTTGCTAAAACATCTTTACGAATTGCTCGTATATTTTCGCGAGCTATGATTTTCGCTCCTATAGCTGCCTGAATAGGAACTTCGAATTGTTGCCTTGGAATTAACTCTCGTAATTTCCCAGTCATCATTACTCCGTATGGGTAAGCCTTCTCACGATGAACTATGGAACTAAAAGCATCAACGGTATCGCCTTGTAGCAATATATCTACCTTAACTAGATCGCCTTCCGCTTCTCCGATAGGTTCGTAATCAAGAGATGCATAACCCTTAGTTCGTGATTTCAATTGATCGAAAAAGTCGAAGACTATTTCGGCTAGCGGCAAGGTATATCTAATTTCAACGCGATCTTCGGATAGATAATCCATGCCACCAAGTACACCGCGACGGGATTGGCATAACTCCATAATGGTTCCAATGAATTCGGATGGAGAGAGAATTGTGGCTTTAATAATTGGTTCAAATACTTTTTCAACTTTGCCGTTTGGGTATTCGCTCGGGTTTGTGACGATTTTTTCCTTACCGTCATCTAAATAGACTCGGTAAACCACGTTTGGAGCAGTCGAAATTAGAGAGAGATTGAATTCGCGCTCTAATCGTTCTCTGACAATTTCCATGTGCAAGAGCCCAAGGAATCCACATCGAAAACCAAATCCAAGAGCAGCAGAGGTTTCAGGCTCATAAACCAGAGCAGCATCGTTTAATTGCAGTTTATCGAGCGCATCTCGAAGCATTGGATAATCGTCACCATCTATTGGATAGAGGCCTGAGAAAACCATGGGTTTAGGATCTTTATAGCCCGAAAGCGCTTCTTTCGCCGGATTTTGATAGGAAGTTACGGTATCGCCGACTCGTGATTGGCGAACATCCTTTACGCCGGTAATTAAATAACCAACTTCGCCGACTCCAAGTCCAGAGCTGCTAACTGGCTCCGGTGAAATCACTCCGATATCCAATAACTCATGCTTCACGCCGGTTGAAATCATCTGGATCTGTTCTCTTGGAGATAATTTCCCATCGAATACACGAACGTAAGTAACAACGCCTCTGTACGTGTCATAAACCGAATCAAAAATTAGCGCTCGCGCGGGCGCATCTGGTGAGCCTTTAGGCGCCGGGATTTGGGCAACAATCTGATCCAGCAACTCTGTGACTCCGTCACCTGTTTTTCCAGATACCCGAAGGCAATCCGAGGGCTGGCAACCCACTAACTTGGATAGTTCAATTGCAAACTTTTCCGGTTGAGCAGCTGGTAGATCAATCTTATTTAGAACTGGAATGATGGTGAGATCATTCTCCATAGCCAAATACAGATTAGCTAAAGTTTGGGCTTCTATTCCTTGCGCGCAATCAACTAAAAGAATGGCGCCCTCGCAGGCAGCAAGCGATCGAGAGACTTCATAAGTGAAATCAACGTGACCAGGAGTATCAATCATATTTAAGATGTAATCCTTGCCATCGATCCCGGAACGCCAAGGCAATCGAACTGCTTGACTCTTAATCGTGATACCTCGTTCGCGCTCAATATCCATTCGATCCAGATATTGCTCTCGCATATTTCGCGCTTCAACAACGCCGGTAATTCCTAGCATTCGGTCAGCTAAAGTTGATTTACCGTGATCTATATGAGCGATTATGCAGAAATTCCGGATTTGTTCCGGATTTGTGTGCGCCGGTTGCGGTGCTTTGGCTAAAGGTATAGCGGGCAAAGTCCGCCTCGATTTATCTTATTAGCGGACGCCGGCCTTATTGGCGGCCTTGGCCATCGCTGACTTTTTATTGGCAGCTTGATTGGAATGAATTACACCTTTTGAAACTGCAACATCTAGTTCTCTAGATGCAGTCTTAAGTTCGGAGGCAATTATCTTGCTGTCACCAGATGTCAATGAATCACGGAAGCGGCGAATCGCGGTCTTGAAAGACGAGCGGACTGATTTGTTTCTTAGTCGCGCCTTCTCATTTGTCTTAATTCGCTTAATCTGGGACTTGATATTTGCCACGGTGCCTTCCTTGCTTTATCGAATGCGAGCGCGCAGAGTATCAGTAGGCGATATACCTTCTCAAACTGAGGCTGAAGCGCCACCTCGGGCAACGTTCTCAGCAATCGCTAGAACCGCTCTCTCCAGCGCAAAAGCGCCATCCACCTCGCCACCTTTAATACCGACGTCAGCTTTAGATAATTCTGTAATTGCAAAGGTAATCATCCCTGGTCGCCATTTGTTTAATTGCCGCCTGGCTTTATCTATTTGCCAAGGCGCCATTCCCAATGCACCGGCGAGTTCAAATGACTTTACATGCTTTGGTGCGTCTGAAACTTTTGCAAGCGCCCTTACGGAACTTGCGATTGCTGAGACAATCATTACTGGATCCGTACCGGATTCAAGTGCATTGCGAAGCGAAATTAAAGAGTTTTTAGAATCACCCAAAATAACTGCATCCGCCACATCGAAGCCTGTAGCTTCTACTCGACCTTGATAATATTTAGAAATATCGGTCTCATCAATCGTAATTTTTTTCGGATCTGTATCGGAAGAAATTTGGCTACAAGCTGATGCTAATTCACGAGTATCGTTTCCAGTTGCGTCGACTAAAGCTTCTATGCCATCTTGAGAAATCTTTCTTCCGTGTCGCGCGAACTCATTCTTAACAAATTCAGCTTTATCGCTCGCCTTCTTTAGGGGCTCGCAAGCCACATACTCTGGTTTCAATTTCTTGATTTTCTCTATCAATCCTTTACCTTTTACGCCTCCAGCATGGAGAAAAATCAAATGGAGATTTGGGTCGACTTCAAACTTTTCAAAATATTGATTAATTTCTTCACTTACCTCAGCGACGCTGTCTTGCAGATCTTTTACAATAATCACTCGCTTCTCTGAAAATAGTGATGGCGCTACCACGTCAGAAAATTTCCCAACTTCTAACTCAGATCCCATTAGCGTGGTCCGCTCAAAATCACTCCGCGCGGCGAGAGCAACCTCAAGCGCCCGATCCGCTAGCGCTTCCTCTGGGCCATGAATCAAAACTATTTCAGTTATTGCCAACTAATTTTCCACCATTCTTTCCCAAGTCTTCGGGAAGAGAATACTGGCTTATCTTGATTACCGCTCCAACTAATCGCAATTGATCCAGAAATGTCCGTTCTTTCAACTACTCCGATGGACTGCAGTTGTCTAATGAGTTCGTGGTCGGGATGACCATACGAGTTTGTGCCCACGCTGATTAGAAACCGTTTCGCTGATTGAAATAGGTTAATTACCTGATATTTAGAACCATGGTGAGGAACCTTAATAATGTCTATCTCTGAAAAATCATTTTCACGAAGAAGCGCTTCCTGGGCTCCTGGCTCAATATCCCCGGTAATTAAAATCTCAATCCCTGAGAGATCAGCTCGGATAACTAAACTGCGATTATTTTCTAGAGAGCCGTCGCCTTTAATTGATTCGAAAGTTTCATCGACACTTCTTGGCCAGATTACGTTTAATTTCACATCACCAACCGAAGCTGAAAATCCAGCGCTCACAACTCTCGCCTTATTTCCAAATTCTTCCATATTTACAAAGGGATGATTTAGCCATATTTGGCCGACCGCATTGCGATCTATAGCTGAAATTCCATTGTAATGATCTGCATGTTCGTGACTTAAGACAATTAGCGGTAGGTATCTAATTCCGAAATTCGAAAGACATTTCTCAAGAAGTTTCGGATCAGGCCCAGCATCAAACAAGATGGCTTCTTTCTCTCCTACGCGGATCAATAAAGCGTCTCCCTGACCAACGTCGCATTGGCCGATAACCCAATTCTTCCCAGGAAAAGTTAAAGATGAATTACTAGAAATCACAAGTAACGGCAACAATCCCAAGATTAGAATCCGCCGACTTTTACTCCTCATTGCCACGAATAGAGTGATTACTAGAAGAATCAATAATGGGCTGCTAGAAACATCGGGAAAATTCTCGCTCCAACTTGCGACAAAAACGATCCATTTACAAGCAAAATTGGCCAAGTAAACTAATAAATCAGCCAAATATGGAATCGGAATCGCAAAAATAGTGGCAAGAAAACCCAAGATAGTAATGAATCCAATAACGGGTGAGACAGTCACGTTTATCAATATTGTTCCTAGATTCATTGAACCTGCTAGATACATCAGGTATGGCGCGCAGAAAATTGATGCCGAAAGTGGAATTGAAATCAGATCCCGTATTGCCGCTGGTCCAGACAATCTCGAAGCGATTCTTGGCGCTAGATAGATCAATCCTGCCGTCCCAAGTACGCTCAAAATAAATCCAGGTTCTAGTGCTTGAAGTGGATTAATTACAAGTAATAAAAGAATGGCAGTTGCAAGCGCATTCTTGGCTTGGTTCTCCCGACCCAGAAATTTGGCCAATAAATAACTACCAGTCATAAGAGCGGCTCTTAGAACCGAAGGGGTGGGTCGAACCAAGAGAACAAATAGAACTAGGGAAACTGAAGTTACCAAAACTCGCGGTCTGCGATTAGGAAATAGGAATGCAAGTAAGTTAAAGATGAAAGTCCCAACAATGGCAAAGTTGGCTCCACTTACGGCAGTCAGATGAGCTAATCCTGCCTTTCGCATGAGCTCAGTTAACTCAGCGCTCTGCAAGCTGGTATCTCCGATTACCATGCCAGGTATCAGCGATGATGAGTCACTATTTAATTTTTCGGCTCTCTCTCGAAGCGCAACTCTAAGCAGATCTAAACTGTTTCGTATGAGTGGCTCAGAGATAATCTCTAGCGAAGTCGATTTGGCATATAGGACGCCCGCCACTTTTCGTTCCTTAGACTGATTAAATCTGCCGGAAAGAGTTATCTTGTCTCCCGGGTTAAACTTCCTTGCTTCTTTACCATCCAAAATTATCCGCAACGGAAGTCGGAATCTATGTCGTTCCGTTGCATATGAAACTTCCTCTAATCGCAGTAGAAATGTAATTCTTGAAGGAATCGATTTTGATCCAGCAACTCTTGGGCGAGTTAAATTAGGGTCAGTCATCACAACTCCAAGAGCTGTAATTTCTTGGCCATCCAGGCGATTTAAGGCGTAATTATCGAGCGCTAGAAAGTGAATCTGGATAATCGCTGACCCTAAAATCAGGGCGGCGATCGGAATTCTTAATTGTTTTATTGGAATTGAGACTATTAAGAGAATAGAGATTAAAGTGAAAGCAATCTTTACATTGTTGTAGGTAACGGCAATTCCTACCCAAACGCCAAATGCGAGCGGCGTTAGAGGGATAAACGGCTCTCCATCTTAGAGAAGGTTTTGTCACCAATACCTTCCACTTTCTTTAAATCCTCGATACTGACAAACGGTCCATTTAACTTTCGATATTCAACAATGCGCTTGGCAAAGATTTCGCCTATTCCTGGCAAAGAATCAAATTGGGCGGCCGTAGCTCGATTTACGTAAACTATTCCGCGAAATACTTCTTTTGCCTTTTTCGAGCCCTTAAATACATTCAAGTTCTCCCGCCCTAGATAAATCTGTTCGCCGTCCTTGATCAGACGAGCAAGATTAAGTTGCGATAGATCAGTTCCAGTCTTCGCACCGCCAGCGGCTTTGATCGCATCGATTACACGAGATCCAGAAATTAGTGGATACACGCCAGGCTTCTTCACCTCTCCGGCAACATGAACTAGAAGTGTTGTGGCGATCTGTTGTTCAACTACGCGAACTTGCGGTTTCTCAACGGCTTCGCCGCGAGAAATTAGTAATAAGAAAAGTGCAACGCACAATGCGCTCACCGAGCCAATTACGAGAGCTCTTTTTTGGTCCAGCGAGTACTCGATAGCCTGACTCTTTAGCGCTTGAAAATCCACCCGCGGATAACATCACTCTTAGGCTCGACCGTGTAGGTCAGAATCGTAAATTGTGGATTTACAGAACGATATTCACAAATTTGGGAGCTTTGGTGATTACTTTCTTCGGCTTTATCCCCTCGATTTCAGATTTAATTGCTGGATCGGAAAGGGCCATTGCTTCTAGTTCGCTATCTGAGATATCGGGTTGCACATCGATTCTTGACTTTATCTTGCCGTTAACCTGGAATATCGCTGTTACTGCATCAGCGGTTAGAAGTGAATCGTCAATCTTGGGCCAGCCCGCGAGCGCGACTGATGGCTTATGCCCCAATCTCTCCCACATCTCCTCAGCCGTATAAGGTGCGATTAAAGATAGCGAAATGGCGATTCCTTCGACCGCTTCACGAACAGATGGATCAGCAGCTCCGCATCCTGAATCAATAGCTTTTCGAGTTGCATTAACTAATTCCATGATTCGAGCAACTGCCACGTTAAAGCGGAATGACTCAACTGCGAATGAGATATCGTGAAGTGCCTTATGAGTTATCTTTCTTAAATCAATATTGCCATCAGAAAAATTAACTCCAGGTTTACTTGTTACATCGCCCGATAACCGCCATGCTCTATTTAAGAACTTTACTGAACCAGAGGGTGATACATCGGACCAATCCACATCATCTTCAGGTGGTCCAGCGAAGACCATTGATAGTCGAATGGCGTCAACCCCATGTCTTTCTAATTCATCTGAGAGCCGAACAAGATTGCCTCGGCTCTTGCTCATGGCCGACCCATCCATAATTACCATGCCTTGGTTAAGCAATCGAGTGAACGGTTCATTGAAATCAACCAAGCCCATGTCAAAGAGAGCCTTTGTAAAGAATCGAGAGTACAAGAGATGAAGAATTGCGTGAGTTACTCCACCCACATATTGATCAACTGGTAGCCAAGTTTTCACCTCATGATCGTCAAAAGGCGATTGTTGATTGTTAACGCTTGTGTAGCGAAGGAAATACCAAGAAGAATCAACGAAAGTATCCATGGTATCGGTATCGCGCAGAGCGCTACCTTGGCATTTAGGACACTGAGTATTAACCCAGTCGGCGGCAGTTGCTAACGGTGAAATTCCCTTTGGTTTTAAGTCAACAGACTTTGAGTCGGGAAGTTTGACTGGCAATTGCTCAATTGGTACTGGAACTTCCCCACATTTTGAGCAGTGAATGATTGGGATTGGAGTTCCCCAATAACGCTGCCGAGAAATTAACCAATCACGCAATCGATAATTCGCCGTTGCCGTCGCCTGATCTTTTTTGGCAAGTTCATCGATAATCTTGGAGATAGCAGCCGTGCTCTCAAGTCCGCTAATTGAGCCAGAATTAACTATCTTGCCGATTCCTTCGGTGGCTATTCCTGTCTCATTTGGATCTGCTTCACCGGTATCCACAACAACCTTAACCGGAAGTTTCATCGCTCTTGCGAAATCTAAATCGCGTTGGTCATGTGCTGGCACCGCCATAATTGCACCGGTTCCGTAATCGGCAAGAACATAATCACTTGCCCAGATTGGAATTCGCTCGCCATTGACTGGATTTATCGCGAATCGCTGTAGAAAAACACCGGTCTTTGTGCGGTCTGTCGCTAATCGGTCAATGTCACTTGCGGAACGGACTGATTCAAAATATTTATTGAATTCGGATTCGACTTTGCTACCAGTAGCGAGTTCTCTGGCTAGTTCGCTATCTACTGCCACAACCATAAATGTTGCACCATAAAGCGTGTCAGGCCTCGTCGTGTAGACGACTACAGGTTCGGCGCGGTCTTCAATTTGAAATTTGATCTCAGCGCCAGTTGATTTACCAATCCAATTTCGCTGCATCGTGAGAACTTTGTCGGGCCATTTGCCTTCAAGTTGCTTCATATCCTCGAGTAATCTCTCCGTATAAGCAGTGATTTTGAAATACCACTGATTTAATTTTTTCTTTGTAACAGAGCTATCACATCGTTCACAAAGTCCAGCAACTACTTGCTCATTTGCAAGTACAGTTTGGCAGTCTGGACACCAGTTGACGGCGGAATTTTTGCGATAAGCAAGTCCCTTTTCAAACAATTTCAAAAAGATCCATTGATTCCATTTGTAATACTCAGGATCGCACGTATAGAGGACTCGATCCCAGTCAAATGAGCACGCGTATCTACGCATAGATGCACGCTGAGTATTAATATTTTCATAAGTCCAGACACTTGGATCTTCATTCCGCTTAATTGCGGCATTTTCTGCAGGTAGTCCAAATGCATCCCAGCCAATCGGGTGCATCACGTTAAAACCTCGCTGCACCCAGTACCTAGCGATTACATCGCCAAGTGCGTAAGCCTCCGCATGACCCATATGCAAATCACCTGATGGATAAGGAAACATATCCAAGACATATTTCTTGGGGCGAGGATCATCTTTTCTCCCGGATCTAAAGGGAGCTAATTCATCCCAGATTGGCAACCACTTCTCTTGGACGCCGTGGATGTCATAAGCCTCATGCATGTGGCAAGGTTACCGCCAAACTACTCCGGTTAACTCCTCACTGACTTGCCATAAATTCGAAGAAAGATCTTGATCGTATGCAATAGATCTGGCTCTAACTGCTTTTGGAAATCCGCGCATCTCCATAAATCCATCTGGGCCAATATATGTAGCTCCATATAAATCTGGGAAGGTAGCCGCGCATAAGGTCGGTAGCGCTCCTCGTGAAGCGGACTGCGCAACAATAGAATTCATAAATGAAGTCGCTCGTTCTTCCCAAATTCTCTCTCTAAATTGAGGGCCGACGGATTGTAAATTTGTATTTGAATATCCAGGGTGTGCCGCAAATGCACTGAAATCCCAATTGTTAGCCCTTGCTTTGCGTTCAAGTTCAAATGTAAAGAGTAAATTTGCCAATTTACTGGTGCCGTAAGCGCCCCAAGCCGAATACTTATTTTTCCCTAGACAGATTTCACGAATTGCCTCTTTATCGCCAACTCCGAACTTGCCAGTTCGATCCGCTTGGCTAGATACTG
>JACCED011028256.1_pt1 | contig 21090 bp, 20 predicted proteins | sample 7455021 | NCBI WGS metagenome assembly JACCED01 (sample SAMN15323456, study PRJNA562643) | freshwater metagenome | isolation source: river surface water | place: USA:Blue River Watershed | collected 2017-08-19
CTATACTCACCTTTAAATTTTTGCGCTATGGAAAATACATGCTTAAATTACAATTACAGGTTTCCAAGAGTTTTTTTTAAAAATGGCGAAGCCAAATATGGTAGATTATTTAGCTATTATAATAAAGTTAAAAAGAAATTAGAGTATTATTTTGCCGATGCAAATACTATACGTAAACACAACTTAAACAACACTTTACAAGCAATATCCTTTTTAAAATCTTTGCAATTTTCTGTAAATCCAATGGATATTGAAAAAGTAGAATATGAAGTTTAAAAAAATAATCAAATTGAAAAAAGCCGCTAAAATTATTTTAGCGGCTTTTTTATTTAATTACCCTAAAGTAGTATCTAAAATCATCATGATTAAAAAGCCCGAAATAAAACCAACAGTTGCCAACTTAGCATTTTGGTTTTTAAGCGACTCGGGGATTACTTCGTAAATTACAACAAAAATCATTGCTCCAGCGGCGTAGGCTAAAGTGTAAGGTAAAATTTGGGTAAAAAACCCAACAGCTAAGGCGCCCAAAACTGCCGCTACAGGCTCCACAACCGCCGTTAATTGTCCGTAAAAAAAGCTTTTTCTTTTGCTAAATCCAATACGTTTTAAAGGCATTGCAACAGCAATACCTTCGGGTAAATTTTGTATTCCTATAGCTAAAGCCAACACAACACCACCTGCAATACTCGCCTCAGGCAATCCACTAGCTACTCCGCCAAACAAAACACCAATCGCTAAACCCTCGGGGATGTTGTGCAAAGTAATTACCAATATCATTACAAAAGTATTTTTATTGGTATAAAATAAACTATCTGTTTTTTGAGTATTTTTTTGCCAATACGAACTTATAACATCAAACAAAACCAAAGTACAAACACCTAAACTCACTCCAATAATAGTTGGTAACAATTTAGTAATTCCCTCGCCTTCACTCATGGATACAGCTGGCACCAACAAACTCCAAATACTCGCCGCCAACATTACTCCGCCTGTAAAGCCCAGCAAAGTATCCATAAGTTTTTTATTTGTACCATTAAAAATAAAAACAGTTGCTGCACCTAATGCTGTTAACAACCAAGTAAAAACAGTTGCATAAAATGCTGCTAAAACAGGATGGATAGTTTGTAAATATTGAATTATGTTATCTAACATGATTAAAAAATATAGTTTACATTAATCATAATATTTCGTCCTGCAGAAGGAATATTAAATGCGCGTAAAATGGATAAGTGATCAGTATAGGTTTTATTTAATAAATTTAAACCAGTTACACCAACATCCAACTTTTTATCTTTAATAGTAATAGTTTTTTGAATCCCCGCATTCAACAACGTATATTGCGGTGTAATTTCTTCATTTAAACCTAAGCGATTTTGTTGAGCAACATGGCGAACAGAAACAAACGATTTGAAGTTAGGTAAAGCTTTAGGCATATAAGTAATTTTAGTTGTAAAATTATCTGCAGGGACAAAAGTTAAACTTCGATTATTTTCCAAATCGTTTCCTCTAATAATATTTGCAGTACCATGCAATTCCCAAACTTTATTTTCCAAAATATCATATTTAAAATCCAACTCTGTTCCATACAAAAATGCATTGGTTTGTTGAAACGACCATAACTCTAGATTAGAATTAACAACTTCGCCAGTTGCAGCAAAAAATAAATAATTGTTTACTAAATTGCCAAAAATAGCATAGGACACATTCCATCTTTTAGTTTTAACTAACCAATTTATATCCGCTTGTAAACTTTGTTCGCGTTTAAAATTAATATTTCCTCTTTCGAAACGATTGGTTCCTGGATGGTTACCGTTAGAGTATAATTCGGCTAAATCTGGCGCTCTAAAACCTGTTGCTAAATTAAATTTTAAAGTGTGTTTGGTATTAATTTTTGTGCTAACACCTAAGGAACCTGTAAAACCAGCAAATTGCTGATTTAACCTTCTATTTGCTGGATTTCCTGGTAAAACAAATCCAAAATCGATTAAATTTTGTGCATCCGCTTTAGCCACAATATCTCTATAATCGTAACGTAAACCTAACTGATACACACTTTTTTTATAATGTAAGTTAGATAAATAATACAAGCCATTTTCCCATAAACGCGAGTTAGGTATTAAAATTTCTAAAGCTTCTTTTTTATTAGTATTTTGAATAAACGAACCTTGTAATCCAAAAGTATTTGTCCAATTTTCCTTGGTATAATGCGTAGCTCTTAAATTGTAATACGTATGCGATTGTACTAAACCTAAATCAATAGAATCTAAATTAGTTTCCACTTCATTACGATTGTTGATATGATGAGAGACATTTACAGCTGTGTTCCATTGGTTAAATTGATAATTTTGTTTGTACGAAATCAAATGATCATTGATTTTTTGTGAAGGTAATTGTTTAGTTCTATCCCATCTAGTAGTAGCAAAACTTTGTGCATCATCCATCTCGTTTTCATCTATAATTCCTAGAATTTGATTAAGATAAGTATAGGATAATTTATTGTTAAAATTTTGCTTTTTTATACCCGTATGAAATCTGAAAGTTTGCGAATTGTATCTGGAATTTCCTATAATTCGATTGTTACCATCCACATAATCCGCATGGTTTTCGATTGCCGCATCGGCAGCCATAAAAAAGCCCGATTTAAATTTTTTACCTAAGGAAACCCTCGGACGCATACCGCCCGAAACCGAATTATACGTAACGCCCACATTACCCACTAAATTGGTATCCAGTAAATAACTTTCGTCATCCTGCACCAAAATTACACCTCCTACGGCACCCGAACCATATAAAATACTAGCCGGACCTTTAATAACATTTACATTAGCAACGCCCAAATCATTTAAACCCAAACCATGATCGGCACCCCATTGGTGATTTTCCAATTTATTTCCTTGATAAATCGTTACTACTCTAGAAAATCCTAAACCTCTAATAAAAGGTTTAACCACCCCCTGCCCCATTTCGGCACCATACACCGCAGGATCTTGCACGATTAAGCCCATAATTCCGCTTGGATTTCCTACCAATGCATCGTTTTTAATATCCACGCTTGAAACCGAGTAAGGTGTATTGGTTTGTAATCCAGATTGTTGGTCCACTACAATCTTAACTTCTGATAATTCATACGAATTGGTTTTTAAAACATATCCTTTTTCGATGGATTGATTGTTAAAAATTAAAGTATCTACTATAGTTTCGTAACCCAATAAAGTAATTAGTACAGCATATTTACCGTTAGGAATGTTTTTAAGAATAAATCTACCTTTTTCGTTACTAACAGCACTATTGTTTAATTGAGGAATAACAACATTTACCCAATGTAAAGGCTGATTTTTATCGTTGTTAATCATTCCTGTAAACTGATATTGTTGCGCAAAAATATTGTTTGTTAAAACCAACAATACAAAACTTAAACCTAATGTTTTAAATATTTTATTATCCATATCATAATTATTATGGATGCAAATATAAAATGTTAGACTAATCTAACAATGATATTAAATGATTTTAACAATAATAATGCGTAAGTAGATTAAATCAACTTTAAATCTGTTAGTAAAGAATGAATATTTTGAGTTTGTAAATCCAAATAAAAACTAGTGATACCAGCATTTTTTGCCCCTACAATATGCTGTGGAGAATCATCTATAAAAATTGTTTCCTCCGCCAACAAATTATTTTCGTTTAAAATCTGTAAAAAACCTTCTGTTTTTGGTTTACGAATTCCTAAAACATTGGAATAATATACTTTTTCGAAAAACGAATGTAAACCATCCACTTGATGATCAGTTTGTAACGAACTTTCGAAACTTTCGATATGAATTTCGTTAGTATTACTATATAAAAACAAGCGATATTTTGATTGTAATATTTGTAATAACTCTAATCTTTCCTTTGGGAAATCTAATAAAATAGAGTTCCAAGCATCATTAATTTTTTGTTCTGCGTTAGATTCAGTTAAATTCCCTAGTTTTTTTAATTCGGATAAAAAATGATTTTTATCAAACTTACCTTCTTCCCAATCATCCATAAATCCAGTTTGTTTTTGTTTGCTAAAAACATCCAAAATTCCTAAATCCTCTAAGTTTTTAGCCATTAAATCATAATCTAAATTTAATAAAACTCCTCCTAAGTCTAAAATTATATTCTTAACCACCATAAATCATCAATAAATAAGATAAACATTTCATAAATCTCCAAAAAATTTAAAATTACTAACAATTTAACTAAAACAAAGTTGCATTGTAATAAATTTTACAAGATATTCGCTAAATATTTGTTGCAACAACTAATTTAAAATCATTGATGAACGAAAAAACCGATTTATTTGGTACCGAAAGTATAGGAAAGTTGTTGCGAAAACAAGCCATACCTGCCTCTGTAGGTATCATGGTAATGTCCGTTTATAGCATCATAGATACAATTTTTGTAGGAAGATGGGTAGGAAACATGGGTATTGGAGCTATAACTGTTGTAATGCCTATTACATTTTTAATTTCCAGCTTGGGAATGGCAATAGGTTCTGGAGGTAGTTCAATAATATCCAGAGCGTTTGGTTCCAAAAATAACGATATAGCATACAGTACATTTGGAAATCAGGTATTGTTAACCACCATATTATCCATAAGTTCAGTTGTAATAGGATACATATATTTAGATGAAATTTTGTTTTTATTCGGTGCAAAAGGAGAAATTATGCCACCTGCACGTGAATATTTTGCAATAACCTTATTGGGAGTTCCATTTTTAGCATGGGCAATGATGAGTAATCACATAATCCGAACCGAAGGATTCCCTAAAATAGCCATGTTTACCTTAATAATTCCTGCGATAATCAATTTAATTTTAGATCCCTTGTTGATTATTGTATTTGATATGGGTATGGCAGGCGCAGCATGGGCTACAGTAGTTTCGTATGTTTTTAGTGCAGCATTTACAACCCATTTTTTTGTACGTGGTAAATCCAAAATGCGCTTACAATGGGTTTATTTAAAAATTGATTTACCCATAATAAAAGAAATCATAAGTTTAGGCTCCATTACATTTGTAAGGCAAGGCGTAATAAGTGTTTTAGCAATATTACTCAACCATGTTTTATTTACTTATGGAGCCGAGGAAGGATTAAATATTTACGGAATTGTAAACAGATTAATGTTTTTTGCATTATTTCCGGTATTGGGAATCACACAAGGAACATTACCAATTATAGGATACAATTATGGGGCAAAAAATACAGAGCGTGTAGATGAAACCATACGTTTATCCATGAGAGCGGCAACCATTACTGCTAGTATAATTTTTTTACTCATTTTAATTTTTGCCCCACAAATTGCCGCAATTTTCACAAAAGATAATCATCTAATTCAGGAAGCTACTCCTGCATTACGTTGGGCGTTTTTAGGCACGCCACTTATTGCAATTAGTTTAATAGGCTCGGGATATTTTCAGTCAATAGGAAAAGCAAAACCAGCTTTATTATTAAGTTTAACAAAACAAGGATTTTTTTTAATTCCCTTGGTAATGATTTTACCTTATTTTTTTGGCGTAACAGGTGCTTGGATTTCATTTCCAATTGCCGACATTGGCTCGGCTATCGTAACTTATTGGTTTTTTAAAAATCATAAATAAAAATATTAACTAAAATTTAAGAGTTTTGAATTGAATTACTAAATTTGCTTGAATTAAAAATCAAGTCGAAATTTATTATTGAAAACAAATTACTTATGAAATGAGCCATGACCGTTTGGACACAAACACAAATGATTATAAGGCGAATAGCATATGACAATTAAAAAACAAATTATAAACATATGAAAAAAATTATATTCATTATATTATTTATCTCTGTATATAATCTACAAGCACAACAATATAAATCTTACACCTATTTAGCACTTCAAAGAAATTTTGGTTCTATTGAAAATGCTTATACAAATGCACAAAAAGATAATTTTTCGGAAAAAATTGGAATTACAATGTTGGAATGGGGTGCAGAAGGTATGGATAGAAACTTTTTTGTAAGCTTTAAAACACATTTTTTTGGTGTAATTCCAGATTATATCATAAGAGCAATGAATAAAAATAATAGAGGATTGATTTATGGTGAATCACTTGATAATTTTTACGATGAATACAATAAAGTTCAAAAACAATATGATTACAATGCTTCTTTTGTTGATTTTGACGTTTTGGGTGGCAATATTTCCTATGGTTATAAATATGTATTTGCAGGTGTAAATTTTGCTTGGGCAGCTACAACTTTAAAAGCTTACGAATCTGTATCAAATACTAAAATTAAAGAACAAACTCCTCCTAATTTTTATTCATTTAACACTGATGGAAACTTTACTTACGGATTAAATATAGTTTTTCACAATGGAAATCCTGAAAAACCAATCCGATTAATTTGTGCATACGACTGGATGTTAATGAGAGATTACTATAATAAATGGCACGGTGATTTAGGTAATAGATTAAATTTTGATTTACAAGCAAATTTGCCTTGGAAAATTAATAAAGATAAGTGGGGATTATATGTTGGAGCAATTTATAGAACACATAATATTACCTATGGTTTACCAAATGTTAACTCATCCGAAACACAAAAGTTTACTTCATCTATATTTTCATTAAGAATGGGAATTAACTGGTAAAATTTAATTTTGATGATAAAATTTCATCGTAGTTTACAACTTTAAAAAATAGTTTAAATTTTCATCTTACACTAAACTCTAGCATTTAATCTAGCTCTAGTCATTTTTTCTTTTAGTCCTCCTTCTTTTAAAAAACTACTTTCTAATTTTTGTATTTGTTTGTTTAATAAATAACTAAAGATAGAAATCAAACAAATCATAGAATTTGCACAAATTTCGGGGGAATCATTTTCGATAGCTTTTTTATAGGTGTTGTAATTAGCTTTAGGTGTTTTATTTATTTCCCTAAATCTTTGTGTTAATTTATGTTTTATATCCCAAATAGGTAAATTATTAAATCGTAAAAAATCCATGTAATCCACTTTTAATTCTTCTGATGAAGCCCTTGCTACATTAGTTAATTTAATTTCCATTTCCTTAGATGTCCCCGATGCCATACTTGCTTCTACAATATTTTGTTTGCCACTTCGTGCAGCTTGTACCATTTGGTCGATAGTACGATCGGATTTTTTAAAAAAACGATTAGTAAAATAAATAGTACCATCATAAATAACTTCGGATTTTTGATAGGTAATTAAGTTTTTATATCCTCCGTGTTTAGGGATAAAACCATTACGATTGTTTGGTTTCATAGTTAAGTTTAAAAAATTTTATACAAAGTTAATATTTTAAATTTAAAGTTAAAATTTTTGTTTACTAATTTTAAGGGACATTAGGGGCTGAAGGGACAATTGGGACTGATGGAAATGAATTGCAGTTATTTTTTATGATATAATTTTTTACTGTTTTATATTTAACATTAGTACCATTAGTCTCATCAGTCCCCAATGTCCCTTAAACTCCCAATTGTCCTTAAAACACCAAAAATCCTATAATACAAAAAAACCTTAACAATAAATTAAACCTTAATAGCTAGTGAGTTTAATTTTATAATCTTAACTTTGCGTCGCTTTATTCGTTTGGAGCAAATCTAAAGCAGATTTTTATCATGAAAAACGAAATTACTCAGGAATACATCGATTATATAATCGATCAAATGGAGGCTGATAACCACGAGGTTTTATCAGAAAAATTTGCTGTTTTACACCCTGCCGACATTGCAGAAATAATTGTTCAAATTCCTGAAGAATACACTATAAAAGTTTTATCGTTTTTCTCAAACGAAAAAATAGCTGATATTTTAGCCGAATTAGAAGAAGATGAACGTGCGCATGTACTAGAAGCTTTAACGCCTAAAGAAATTGCCGATATCGTTTTGGATAACATGGAAAGTGATGATGCTGCCGATTTGTTATCCGAATTACCCGATGATATAAAAGATGAAATTATCGAGTTAATTAGCGATAAAGAACAAGCTGATGACATAAAAGATTTATTAAGCTACCCAGAGGATTCTGCTGGTGGTATTATGGCAAAGGAATTTGTTAAAATTAATATCAATTGGACGGTTCATGAGTGTATTATTGAGTTAAGAAAACAAGCCGAAGAAGTTGAAAATATCCATACTGTTTATGCAGTGGATGACAATGATAAATTAATAGGTATCATTTCTCTAAAACAATTAATATTAGCCGCTCCACAATCTAAAGCACAAGAAATTGTTAAAAGAGATATTATAACAGCAAAAGTTTTAGCACCTGCAGTAGAAGTTGCACAATTGATGGAAAAATACGATTTAGTAGTAATTCCAGTAATTGATACACAAAATAATTTGTTGGGCAGAATTACAATTGATGATGTTGTAGATATAATCAAAGAAGAAGCAGAAAGAGATTACCAATTAGCAAGTGGTATTACAGATGATGTAGAGTTTACGGATAGCATAATTACACTAACCAAAGCAAGATTTCCTTGGTTATTGGTAGGTTTAATTGGAGGAATTACGGGTTCAAAAATTATTGGAACTTTTGGTGTAATTGAAGAAACTCCGATGCTGGCATATTTTATGCCATTAATTGCTGCTATGGGTGGAAACGTTGGGGTACAATCTTCGGCAATTGTGGTGCAAAGTATTGCTAGTAACACCTTAATGGGTAATTTGTGGTATAGATTACTAAAAGAATTAGGTGTAGGTTTATTAAATGGATTTTTGTGTGCAGGTATTTTGATGTTATTTAATTTATTATTTTTTGATCAAATATTAATTAGTTTAACGGTAAGTTTATCCTTGTTTTGTGTAATAATTTTTGCTGCGGTTTTTGGCACTTGGATACCTTTAATTTTACATAAATATAAAATAGATCCTGCCTTAGCAACCGGACCATTTATAACCACTACCAATGATATAATGGGGTTGTTAATGTACTTTAGTATTAGCAACATAATTTTAAATATGTAAAATATGAAAGTTGGTTTTGTGGATTCTGTACATCCAGTTTTATGGGAAGAATTGGACAAGTTAAATTGTACTTGTATAGATTTTACAAACTTAAAACACAATGAAATATTACCATTAGTAACAGATTTAGAAGGAATTGTTATACGATCCAAATTTAAAATCACCGAAGAATTTTTACAACTTTGTCCGAAACTAAAATTTGTAGCACGCTCTGGTTCTGGATTAGAAAATATCGATTTACAAGCGGCAGCTAAACATAATGTAACGGTTATAAATTCACCCGAAGGAAATAAAAATGCTGTTGCCGAACATTTAATAGGAATGTTATTGTTATTGCTTAATGGTTTAAAAAAAGCGGACACAGAAGTACGTAATAAAATTTGGCAACGTGAAGCTAACCGAGGAATAGAATTGGGTAGTTTAACTTTTGGAATAATTGGCTATGGTATTGTAGGGCAATGTGTTGCACAAACTTTAAAAGGGTTTGGATGCAAAGTATTAGCTTACGATAAATATAAAACCAATTACAGCGATGAATTTACGCAAGAGGTATCGTGGGAGCAATTTTGTAAGCAAGTAGATGTTGTAAGTTTACATGTAAATTATTTGCCTCAAAATCATCATATGGCAAATGAACAATTTTTTGATGCTTTTGCAAAACCAATTTATTTTATCAATACAGCAAGAGGAAATTGCTTGAAAACTGCCGATTTAGTTACTGCTATTAAAAACAAAAAAGTAATTGGAGCCTGTTTGGATGTGTTAGAATTTGAAAAAATTGATTTTGAAAACGAATTAAATAGCCCAGTTTTAAACGAATTATTTAGTTTAGAAAATGTAGTATTTAGTCCTCACGTAGCCGGCTGGACCACTCAATCTTACTATAAGCTTTCGTGGTATTTAGCAGAGAAAATAAAAAATAATTTTTTTAAATAATTTAAGTTATTAACTTTATAAACATCTTAATATGATTCAAAATATTAAAAAAATTTGGATTAGTCCACAAATTATAGAATCTGATATAAATATTACATTAAGCGGTCCGCAAACAGAAGCATTCGAAAGTGCTTTTAATTATCACACTTAATCAACAAATTGATATTAAAATAAAGGTTATTAAATTATTTAATATTTTTAATCACATTTAAAACAGTAGCTTTATCCGTTAAGCCCATATTATTCCATTTAATTTTTTGGTTTTTATAAATATGAACTAAAGGAATTGCTTCAATTTTTAAATAATTCGCTAATTCAGGATTATTATCAATATCAATCGTAATTAAACTTACTTTATCGGCATTTTCCTTTTCGATTTCATGTAAAATTGGTTGCAAAATTTTGCAAGGACGACACCACTCTGCGTAAAAATCTACAATTACAATTTTATTTCCATCCAATAATTTTAAAAAATCTTGGTAATTCATCCCGTCAGATTTTGCAGTAGAGGAATTTCCAGGTGCAACAACAGGTAAATTTTCGGCATTCCATTTTAAAATCCCACCTTTTAATTCATACACAGAATTAAAACCCATATTGCGTAAAGCTTTAGCAGCATCTTTACTTCGTCCGCCACTTAAACAAAAAACCATTACAGGCTGCGATTTATCTAAAGATTGAACAACATTAGTAAAATCATAACTGGTAATATCTGCATTAATAGCATTTTCAATAGTTCCGCCATTAAATTCATCAGGAGTTCTAACATCCAAAATAACAGGATTTCCTAACTCTGATATTTTATCGTGAAATTCCTTTGCAGATAAGGAAGCCGAAGAATTTTGTCCATTAGTACAAGCCAAAAAAGTAAACGAAAACAATATAATCCATAACTTATTCATAAAATTCATTTTAAAATTGTAGCTACAAAGATGCAATAAAAACATAAAAACTTATGTGCTTTAGGTTACAAAAAAAGAAAAATAATCACAAAAAAGGAGTTAACAAAAACTTAATGCTTTGATAATTTTAAGTTTCCTAAATACAACAATTAAATACTTATATTTGTAACGGATAGATTCGCAGGTAAATATATCGGGCGATGTAAATAAACAAGAGAGTGCATGCTGGTAGCATGCTTTTTTTTTGCCTCAATTTTTAAATTCCTTCAGTCCCAATTGTCCCATCAGTCGCTAATCCCCTTAGTTCCAATTGTCGCTAAAGTCCCAAAAAACCAATAACGCTATTATTTTTCTCTCATAAAAATATTTATAGGCACACCCGAAAAATGGAACAATTCGCGCAATTTGTTTTCCAAAAATCGTTTGTAAGGATCTTTAACATGTAAAGGATGATTACAAAAGAAAGCAAAAGAAGGAACATGCGTTGGAATTTGAGTAATGTATTTAATTTTAATCATTTTCCCACGATATGCTGGAGGAGGATATGCGTGTACAATTGGCAACAATTCTTTATTTAATTCGGAAGTAGGAATTCGTTGCGAACGATTATCGTACACTTCTAAAGCCAACTCTAAAGCTTTTAAAATACGTTGTTTTTCGATAGCCGAAGTAAAAACAATAGGTACATCTACAAAAGGAGCAATTTTCTCTTGAATTTTTTTAGTAAACTCATTGATAGTATTGCTATCTTTTTGAATCAAATCCCATTTATTTACCACAATCACAATACCTTTACGTGAACGCTCAATTAAGTGAAATAAGTTTACATCTTGCGATTCAAAACCTAAAGTAGCATCAATCATTAAAATACAAACATCACTTTCCTCAATAGCATTAAATGTTCGTAAAACCGAGTAAAACTCTAAATCTTTAACCTTATTTTTTTTTCTAACTCCAGCAGTATCAATCAATAACAAATCATGATTAAAAGCACGATAACGTGTATGAATTGAATCTCTTGTTGTACCAGAAATATCTGTAACAATATTTCTTTCCTGATTTAAAAAAGCATTAACAATAGAAGATTTTCCTACATTTGGCCTACCAATAACCGAAATTTTAGGTAAGTTATCTGTATTTTCAACAGCCTCATCAGGTAAAATTTTAACAACCTCATCTAACAATTCCCCTGTTCCCGATCCATTTACCGATGAAATATTATACACCTCACCCATTCCTAAATTGTAAAACTCTACAGCATCATTTATTCTATTGGGTGTATCTACTTTATTTGCAACAACAAAAATAGGTTTTTTAATTCGGCGTAAAACATCAGCAATACCCAAATCCAAATCAGTAATTCCAGTAGTTACATCAACTAAAAACAACACTACACTACACTCTTCAAGTGCTAAAATTACTTGTTTTTTAATTTCATCATCAAATTGTTCTTCCGATGCTGCAACATACCCACCTGTATCAATAACAATAAATTCCTTCCCATTCCATTCAGCTTTCCCATAATGTCTATCACGGGTTACGCCACTTAACTCGTCCACGATAGCCTTTCTGCTTTCGGTTAAACGATTAAAAAATGTGGATTTCCCCACGTTGGGTCTTCCCACAATTGCTACTACATTTGCCATTTTATTCGATTAATTTTACGATAGGTAACCAAAACGCTTTAATTTACGCTCATCTTGTCGCCAGTCCTTATTCACTTTTACAAACAATTCCAAGAATACTTTTTTGTCGAAAAACACCTCCATATCCTTACGGGCTTGCGAACCCAATTTTTTTAAATTATCCCCCTGATGCCCAATAACAATACCTTTTTGGGATTCGCGAGCAACATGAATCAAAGCTCTAATTCTTATTAATTTTTCTTCCTCTTTAAACTCTTCAATTTCAATTTCGATACAATAGGGAACTTCCTTTTTAAAATTCACTAAAACTTTTTCACGAATAATTTCGGCAGCAAAAAATCTTTCGGGTTTATCCGTTAAAGTATCCTTATCGTAATAAGCTGGTCCCTCTGGTAAATTTTTTAAAATCCATTGCATTACAAAATCCACATTGGTTTTATGTAACGCAGAAAGTGGAAGTATACTAGCACCCTCAAATTTACTTGCCCAATAATTAACTCTCTCTTCCATTTTTTCCTGATTAATTAAATCAATTTTATTAATCAAAACTAAAGTAGGAATATTTAATTTTTGTAATTTTTCGTAAGTAGATTCGTGATTTATATTTTCTTCAAAAACATCCGTAACCACCAACAACAAATCAGCATCCACCAAAGCGGTTTCTACAAAACTCATCATTCCTTCGTGTAATTTATATGCTGGATCCAGTACCCCAGGCGTATCCGAAAAAACAATCTGGTAATTTTCATCATTCACAATTCCCATAATTCTATGGCGAGTTGTTTGAGCCTTTGAGGTAATTATTGATAATTTTGTACCCACTAATTCGTTCATTAATGTGCTTTTTCCAACGTTAGGACTGCCAATAATGTTTACAAAACCCGATTGATGTTTGGTGTTACTTTTTTCCACTTCTATAATAATAATGAGCAAAGATAGTGATTAAAGATGGATTAATGTGCCTTACATTTATTTTATGTATATATTAAGCGATTTTTAAACTAAAAAAATATTTTTTTAACTATTTTTGCAGCATGAAATACACTTATATTTTAGGAGGTATTGTAATTGCATCCGAATTTGAAATTGAAGAATTAACACCCAGCCAAGAAAAAGCTGATGTTACTTTAAAAATGGGAAAAACTCCCGAGAATTTGGATAACACAATTACAAAAAGAGTTTTAGTTCAAATTAATGCTAATGAGGTTTTATTACAAATTCCAGATATTGGAAAATTTTGGATTATTAACGACAAAGAAGTAATTATTGAGGTTTTACATCCCGACAAAACAATCGATGCGCAAAAATATATTTTATCGTTTATTTTAGGGGTTTTATCATTTAAAAAAGGTTTTTATCCATTACATGGCGGCGGGGTAATACACAATGGCGAAGCATATTTGTTTACTGCACATTCTGGCGCGGGAAAATCTACTACAATAGCTGGTTTACAACAACGTGGTTTTACTGCTGTTGCCGATGATATTTCTAATTTGTATGTAGATAACGGAAAAATCATGATGCATCCATGTTTTCCAAGATTTAAACTTTGGGAAGATAGTTTGGAAATGTTAAACCTTAAAAATGTTGGTGAGTATAAATTACGCTCCGATTTACAAAAGTTTTTAGTTCCGGTTTTAAACGATTTTTCTATTAAGCCCATTCCTGTAAAACGCATATATTTATTAGTTGAAGATAGGGAAGGAAAAACTTTTATGGAAGAAGTAAAAGGAAAAGATAAAATTGATATTTTACGTGCAAATAATTATAAACCTTGGATGGTAAAGGCATTTAATATTTTAAAAGAACACTTTGGATTAATGGGTTCCATATCCAATAAAGTTGAAATTAAGCGTTTTAATAGGCCATTAAACAAAGCTAAATTAAACGAAATGTACGATTTTTTAATTGCGGATATTACTGGAAATGGTAAATCTTAAAAAATTTATTTGGCTGGTTTCCTATCCCAAATCTGGGAATACTTGGGTAAGATTATTTTTACATGCATTACAAAATAACGCATCATTGGAATCGCTTAATAAAATAGATTCCACAAATGGAATTGCTTCCTCTCGTTTCATTGCCGATGAATATTTAGGTGTTGAATCTAGTGAATTACCCGATAAAATTATTCAAACATTACGACCGCAAATTTTTGTAAAATGGGCTGAAAACCTTCAAGATGATGCGATAGTTAAAGTTCACGATGCGGCTTTTCATAACGGTACTTTTACTTTCCCTAAAGAAGTTACCAAAAATATAATTTTAATTGTGCGTAATCCTTTTGATATGGCGGCTTCATATGCCAATCATATGCAAATTTCAATCGAAAAAGCAATTGTTGCTTTGTGTAATGGGCATAATTCGTTGGCTAAAAACAATAAAAAATTAAACAATCAGCTTACGCAATATATGGGTTCATGGAGCGATTTTTATAACTCCTGGAAAAATGCATACAGAAACGATTTACATATTGTTAAGTACGAAGATTTAAAAAATAATCCTTTAGAAACCTTTACTAAAATTGTAGAAATTTTAAACTGGAATTACTCCAAGGAGCAAATAATTGCAGCTATTCAGGCTGTGGAATTTGATAAACTTAAAAATTTAGAAGATAAAAAAGGTTTTAAAGAAAAACCTACCCACACCAAAAACTTTTTCCGCAAAGGTGAGGTTGGTGGTTGGCGAAACGAAATAACTACCGAACAAGCAAATTTATTAATTAACCGCCATTTTTACACCCTTTTAGAACTGGGATATATAGATGAAAATGGTAATATTTTAGTTTAAAAATTATGGAAAAAAAGTACAGCAGAAACAACGATTTTGTTTTTAATGAAGTTGATGGCGAATTGGTTATGATGAACCTAGAAAACGGGGCCTATGTGTCTTTAAACGAAAGTGGTAAAAGTATTTGGCATATTTTAGAAACGCCTAAAAATGCTAATGAAATTGTAGAATTATTGTTGCAAGAATTTGATGTAACACCTGAAATTTGCACTAAAGAAGTAAACGATTTTTTATTGAAAATGCTGGATAAAAATGTAATTAATGAGGAGTAACAATAATTAAAAATGATTCCTCGCTATCTTACCAGTATGTTTTTATTACCAATAAAGTAATTTTTATTTGTCTGCAGGACGGAGTGGGGATTCAGTAATAGGTAATAATTTTACATTTTTTTTGGGAATTTAGATATAATAACGAGGAATCATAAATTAAATTTAAACTTAATTCTTTTAAACCTCAATTAAAAAATCACTTGATATAATGCATTTTTAAAACCATTTTACGCAATTTTATATCCCAATCTTGCTTAGGAATTTGGGTTTGTAACTCTGTTTTTTTTAAAAAATCTATCATTAATTTTTCTGAAAAAGTACATTCAACTTCCATTAATCTGTATCTACCTTCTACAATAGATTTTTTATCACTTAAAATTTTTAAATTATTATTTTGGATAAATTGTAATACTAAAGCTCTTGTATAATGAATATTTTGAGGTTTTACATTTAAAACTACAGTATCCGCTTCAAATTCAATAATTTTATCCGAATTTGTACAAGATAAAAACGCCAAAAAAATGAATATGAAAATTACATTTTTAAACATGTTTTAATTTTTTTGGAAATATATTTTTTGGTTATAATAAACTTGTGTTGCTAAACAAAAATCCAAGTGTTCCTTCCAGTTTTTAGTTGGATATTTATGATTTTTTACTTGATGATTAACTGTTATAACAAGCTCATTTTGTTTAACTTCATAACTAATACTGTTTATAAAATAGTTGTTATTTAACTCTTTGTTTATCAAATTATCTGCAACATTATAACCTTTAGGAATTGTTAATTTAATAGTATATGTTTTATTATAATTAAAAAATAAATTGCCCAATTCTGGATTTAGTTCGTTATTGTTACATAAAATTTCATCTCCTAATAAATCTGATATTGAAACTACCAAATTATCCTTGTTTAGTTGTAATGCATTAGTTGAATACTCGGTAATGTGAATTCGTTTTTCGTATTTTTCAGATCGTCCTTCTTCTTTAATATTTAAATTCCACAAACTATCAACAGGTATTCCTTTGGTTCGCAAAAACATTTTATAATTATTGTATACACTATCCAAATGTAATTTTTCGGCTTTTTTTTCTGCGCTTATTTCTTCTGATGTTTTTTTATATTGGTTATAAGCTGGGCGAATTCCTGCATGTTTATAATCGGTTTTTGCAAAATTGACATCTTTAAACAATTCCTTTTGATAAAATAATTTTCCATAATTGAAAGCATAAACAGAGTCTCGCACAAGTAATTTCCCATTAAGTATATCAATATTCACCTTTTTTTCGGAGGAAATAACATTGTTATCTACATAAGGTATGGAACTTCCCGACCATTTAAGTTTACTGTATTTCTTTTTAAAATCTGTACTATAAGCTAAGGAACCTTGAGTTTCAATAGGAATAAACTTAAGTTCTTGATGTGGATTTTTTAAGCTGGGAAAAATGCGTAAGCCTTCAATTTCAATGAAATAATGCACATCTTCCATACTTAAAATTTGTGTAGGAAGCTGATATGATTTTGGATAAGTAAACCCTATTTGATATTTCCATCTATTTGCTTTACAAACTTTTAAACAGTAGTAAAAAAATAAATCTATATCCATTTCTTTTAATTTGGAATGGTTAAAAACTTGGTCTCTAAAAATATAAAACGCTGCTGCTACTTTTCGTTTTTCATCAGTATCCCTAATTCCGCCAAAATTTGCAATTGTTGAATAATACAAAATTTTATTTTTTAGCTCTAAAATTTTAGTGTTCGCTAAAACACGTTGATGTACATTTTTTTTTATTTGTTCCATGTCAGCCACTTCATTGATTGCTCCAAATTTATCCGGTGTAAGCAATTGATATTTAGGTAATTTAGCGCTAGATAAAGCCAGTAATAAACCGGGGTTTTTATGCGTAATTGGAATATTAAAAGCCTCAACAGATTTTTCTAAATCTTTAAATTCAATTACATTTATTTGCTGATTTATATTTTTTTGTAGTGTTTTAAACTTATAATCCGATGAAAAATATCTTGCATTTACCACAAAATTATCTTGATGTAAAATACAAATTGTACGGTTTATAATTGGATAAACTATAGAGTTATTAAAATTAAACGATTTCGTTTGAGAATAATCTACAGGGATTTTATACCAAAACTCAACTAAATCGCCTTCTTCCAAATCTTTTAATTCCATTTTTTGGTACTGGAAAATAATTTCTCTTTCATTAAAAGTAAAATGAGTTGGATTATTTTCTAAAACACCATTATCTGGTGTAAATTTTACAAAATGTGTTTCACCATTTTTTTTAGTTATCAGCACAGTATCTTCTTTAAAGCCTTTAGCAAAATAAATGTTTTTAAACGCATCAACACCATCCATATCGTTTACCAAAACTTTTTGTTTCATAAACAAATACGATTGTGAACTTAAGGCTACAAAATGAAACTCTTGTACCAAAATCACTGCAGATTCTCTTTTATATTTTGATGGAATAGTATTATCTGAAAATTTTTTAGAATAAACTGGCAATTTTAAATCAACCAAGGAATTAGCCCAAAAAAAACTAGGTAAACAACATAAAATAAGTATGTACAATATACTTTTGTTCATTCCAAATTTATACACCAAAAAGATATTTTTTACGATTCCCAAATATAAAAACCCTTTTTGGATTTTAACTAATTTTTAAGTTTTAAAATAGCAGTATTTTTAAGTTTGTAGGATTGGATAACCCAAATTATAGGAAGATTAATCCCTAAAGCTAAAATTACAAATAAATAATTTGGTGCAATTATATTTATAATTCCCAAACCAAATAAAGCACCAAATGCCGATCCCAAATCTCTACTTGTACTCATTTTTGTTAAATTATTAAACTGTTGTGTTTCTGTACTATTTTTTAAAGTGATTAGTGGAACTAAAGTATGGTTAATGCTGGAGCCGATAAATGTTAAAGTTAAACCAATATTTATATCCCACCATGCTAAATGTAAAAATCCTAAAATTATACACAAACAGCATAAATAAACCGAGTGTATTAAACTGATTTTATCCATGATCCAGCCAATTAATGGCGATAGTACAATGGTAATAATTTTACGTATTGCTATATAATAACTGGCAAATAGTAATAAATTTTCGCCTTTGGCAGGTGCTGGAATTATTTTGGATAAAGAAATGATTAATAAACCATCTATACCAAAACTTACTAAAAATCCCCAAATATCACTTGCATTAGGCAGTTGTACTTTAAATGCTTTTATTTTTTGTTCAACAATTTGTAAAGGGGGCATTTTGTAAAATGCAGGAATCAACAAAACAATTAACAGGGCATAAATCACAAAACAAGTTTGTCCGCCAAAATTCAACACTAAAATAGGACCAGATAAATAACCAATAATCGATATGATTTCGTGTAAACTTTTACTCCAACCCATTGCTGTTGCAACATTATCGGCTTTTGTATTGTACTGTAAATTACAAAAACGAATGGCAGAAAAACATATTCCCCAAATAATCCTAGCCAATAACCAAACGATAAAAAAACTGTGTAAAGCATATAAAATTCCACTTATGAAAGTAAAAATAACACCCACAATATACACTTGTTTTACACCAAATTTATTGGCAAGATAGGCTATCCAACGGTTACTAAAAAACCTTATAAAACGGTTGGCAGATAACAAAACCCCAACCATCCAAGCGGTTAATCCAATATTAGCTGATTCTACTGGTAAATAAGCATACATAAATCCGTCACTCATACCCGAAATTCCCCCGATAACTGCCGAAATAAGTGTGTGTTGTAGCTTAATTTTTACCATAATACACAAAACTAATTGCTATATGTATAATTTGTGTTTAAATACAATATACTTTTGATAAGCAGATGATTATTGTTTGATTGTAGATATTAAATCACAAAAAATCTTTGTTCAACCCATCAGTCCCTAATGTCCCAACTGTCCCATAACTCCTAAATTATCGCTAAAATTTCACAAAAGTTTATTGTTATCTTAACTAATATTAAACTTAAGCGCATTAGTTTTACTAATAAAAAATTATGCGTTTATATTTTTGGCTTATTTTATCGTTTTTACAATTTGCTTGTTCATCTCAACAAGTAAACCAAACTGTTACAAATTTATATCTTCATCAATCTCCCAATACACAAAAAACACATCATAATATAGCTTTTGGCAGCTGTAATAAACATTTATTCCCTCAGGATTATTGGACAATTATTGCAAAACAAAAACCCGATTTATGGATTTGGTTAGGTGATATTGTATATGCCGATACAGATAATGAAACTGCATTATTTAATGCCTATAACACCTTGTTTTCCAATGTTTTTTATCAAAACTTTATTCGTAACACTCCAGTAACAGGTATTTGGGATGATCATGATTATGGAAAAAATGATGGTGGAAAAGATTTTAAGTTTAAACATACTAGTCGGAAATTATTTTTAAACTTTTTAAATGATTCTTCTTCTGCGAGGAATCGTGAAGGAATTTACCGCAATTTTACTTTAGGTGCGGATGTGAATAAAAGTATCGAACTAATATTGCTAGATACAAGATTTTTTAAGGACAATCCCGAAAAAAACAACAGCAAACTACAAATTTTAGGCGCACAACAGTGGGCTTGGCTAGAGGAAACTTTACAAAAATCCGAATCCCCTTTTGTGCTAATTTGCAGTGGCATACAAGTTTTATCCAACGAACAACCTTTTGAAACTTGGGGACAATTTCCCGAAGAACGTCAGAAATTGTTGAATTTATTAGCACAATATCCCGATAAAACTATTTTAATTTTAAGCGGCGACAGGCATATTTCGGAGTTTTCGAGAATAGAAAATCAAGGAAAAAGTATTGTAGATTTTACAAGCAGTGGCTTAACGCATTCTTATGATAACTTTACTTCCGAAAAAAATCCATACCGCGTACAAGAAGTATATAAAGGCAAAAGTTTTGGGAGTTTACAAATCGATTGGGAAAATAAAAACTATACAATTCAAATCATTTCTACCCAAGGTAAAGTAATTCAAACTCTTACTCAAAAATTTTAAATATCGTTTTTACTAATTAAATTTTGGGAGAGGTTTGATATTAAAAAAAGAGTAAAGCCCTTTGGCTTTGTGATACAATAGCTTTAGCTATCATTTTAGGGCGGAGAGGGTTTTTATTTACCTCCTTTTACCCTTAAAAAAACTTCACTTTTTTAAACTCTTAAATAGTTATTAAAACCCAGTTAAATAAACACTTATAGAGAAGTTGTAAACTCAACATCGTCCCCAATTAAAAACATCGTCCCCAATTAAATGGTATCTGTCACTTATATTGAAGGTCATACACGATTATTATTTTAAAATCATTTTAAGCTGTTTTATTTTTCTGCTATACCATTCTGTTTTTTCTGCTATAATTAATGGTTTTTGTAGCAGGAAAATAGTAATTTTATAGCAAAAAATAGATATGAGAGAAAAATACCAATCTAAGATTATTAATTTAATTCACGAGCGTGGGGCTTTATCAGCATCGGAATTATAC
>JACCED010631023.1_pt1 | contig 21074 bp, 43 predicted proteins | sample 7455021 | NCBI WGS metagenome assembly JACCED01 (sample SAMN15323456, study PRJNA562643) | freshwater metagenome | isolation source: river surface water | place: USA:Blue River Watershed | collected 2017-08-19
CAACCACTCTAATAGTTCTTCACTATAGGGAAGTCTGATTGAATCGTATTTGTTTGTAATGTACATTTTAAAAAGGGATATCATCGTCCCAGCTAGCTGGATACTCAACTGGCTTTGGCTTAGGCGCAACATAGTTTTCATCGTGGAAGTTGTTGAACACTTCCTGATAATCACCACGTAACCTGTCAGGATTGTCTGATAGGATCTCCGTTTTAGTTAGATCAGACCATGGCTCGTAGGGATGCCACACTGTGACGTGCCCGTTGTTGTATGTACCTTTCCATGCGCCGTTGACTACCCAGAATTCAAAATGAGCAGGTGAGTATTCCTGCTCAATATCAACAAGAAGGCTGGGCTTGTCGGGTGTACCTAACATCAATCTCATACGTCACCAACTAGAGTTGTAAAACACTTTGCGACCTAGGAAGCATTCTGCCTTAGCATCAATGCAAAACTTGAGATCAGCGTCATAGTAATAGCCATCACTTGGATCACCAAAGAAAAATCCTTTTGTATTTAGGCCGGCTACTGCACCTGACTTGATATCCTTCTCAAGCATATCAATATCATCCCAAGTCAATTCAAGTTCAATGCCGTTGAATGTGTGAGGATTATCTCTACCTTCACTAATCATTTTCTGTTCCCAGAGTTTCTCCATCCAACCATGCAAGTTAGGATGCTTACGCCAATAAGCAATTTCTTGTCGGCTAGTGTCATCATACTCAGTATCAGCCTTACTAGCGATATAAGCATACATATCAAGTCCCATTTACTTCACCTGTTCCTGTGTTACTTCTTTAACTTTGTTAACACCATTGTCAGCAATCTTAGCAATACCACTAAAGCCTACGGTTGCGACAACAATACCAAGAATAAAACCTGCTAGAAATTTAGTCATTATACTACCTTTACACGGTTGAGTTGAGTTGTATTAGGGTTGCGCTGTGATTTTACAGTGCCTTGAATAGAAATTGTTTTACCAATCTCCAATTGTTTTTTATAAGCAAAGAATGCAATTTGGTCTTCACTATTGATACCGGTAACAAAATGTGTACCCCATTTCTCAGAGTAAACACATTTCAGTACCTCGATAGATACTGATACTTTGTCACCCACTGTAGCAATATAACCACCACGTGCAAAGTTGATACGTTGTTCTACTGTTTGTTGTTTGACACCACGCTCATAGCTCGATGGCAAACTTGTAATGACCGCAACATCATAATCACTGGTGATAACATCACGATTGGAAATCAACATTGCGGTGTTGTTGAAATCACCTAGTGCTTTACCCTGCAATATTTTGAAAGTGTATGCTTGAAAGAAAGCACGAACTTTTTTACCTTGTTCACGATCCTCGTCGGTAATAGTGAATGGGTCAGCTAAAAGACTGTTCACAATCTGTCGGTTAGATTGTTGATTGATGGCAGGATCAGATTCGGAGATCATGCTCAGTTTAACGTACTTACCATTGATACGTTGAGCCTGAACTGCCGCACCCCATACATCATTGGCATTGAAATTTACTACAGGTTTCTGATAACGAGCCATTTTAACTCCGTGTCTTGACTGTTTAAGATTCTATTATAGCACAATGCCCATTTATTGTCAAATTTAGACAACCACTTCGCAGAACCAGCCCTCACGCTCAATTTTGCGCTTTGCGGACATCATAGACTTTCGGTGAGCCATGAACTCGGGAGTCAGTTTGGCATGGATACCGCCCAGAGCAGTCATAGCCAACAGTGCGGCATCACGTTTTGCATATGTTTTGATTGCATTTACAGGAATCATATATTGACGATTGGCACCATCGATATTCTTAAAAACTGGGCTAGTGTAAAGAACTTTCATTTCAATCTCCTTTAATCAATCTATAGACATAGTATAACAGAATGCCCATTTATTGTCAAATTTTGGATAAAAAAAGCCCCTTTTTACGGGGGCAAAAAAGTAATACTTTTGTTTAATTATTGTCAACCTTCAAGCTTTGTTTTCATTACTGAAAGCATTGCAACTTGGCGATCAATGTCTTGCTTCAATACAGTAGCCTTTTTCTCTAATTCAGAAAATTCTAATTGCATTGTTATAATGGATTTTTCCATAGATTTGTAAATAACAGATAAGTCAGTTGGACTCATTGTCAATGTTAATAGTTCATTTGCTTGTTCAGCCATTTTGGTTCCTATAAAAAGTTTGTATCTAGTAATTATGCTAGAAAACAAGCCTCATTATTTTTTTGTTGCACTTTGATTCACAAAGCCATACATTTTTTCAGCAGTCTCAAGAATCTTGTCTAGACCTGGGAACTGTGGCATTTCAACTGTAGAGACAAGTTGACCTGTCTTTTCATCACGCTTGGCGCTTAATTCCCAACCATGAAATTTCATACTGTATTCATTCTGAACCATGTCCTTAGCCATAGCCAAGATATCTGAACGAATCTCATATCCGTTTTTGTTGAATTTAACTTCGGGGACCTTTGGTGTAAAATCTGACATTTTGTTTTCCTTAAAAAGTGTTTGTGTGTATTAAGTATAGCAGGTTTATGTTGCTATACAATTATTTCGGTAACCAGAGTTCGGTAAGACGATTTTTTAGTTTACCCATCTCTTTGAATATTTCTGCTTGCTCTTTAAACCTTTGACTATTAGCTTCAAGAAAACTAGGTTCGGGAACTTGTATTGCCGCTGTTCTCTCACCAGCTCCCCTTTGTTTAGTTCTCAAATTATGCTTACTAGCCAAATGTTGTATAGGACGATTGTCCTCAATGCAATGCATATAGATTTCAGATATCTGATGGAACTTAGCAAACTCTAACATTTCTGCTATAAGCTTATTTCCAATGCCTTGACGTTGATATTCTTTATCAACACTCAATGCAAGCTCCCAACTTCCGTCGGGATTTCTTGCTAAGTGACCCCATCCCACACGTGTATCATCTGTTCTAGCATACCATAATTCATGTTGACTAGGATGATAACACATATCTAAAATTAACTTATCAATCATGTAATCAGTTATTAGATAACCAAAGCGACTGATTTTATCTTCGTCAGTAAGATTTTTTAAATGCCTACTGTAATCGTACATTTTATATATGTTCGTGCGGTATATGTATATCATTTCATCTTGCTTGCTTTGTAATCCTTGATAGATTGAATCGCTTCAAGGATACTCCATAAGAATTGTTTAATTTGGTTCATAGATACCTCTTACTAGATGCCAAATGATAGTCTCTGGCTATACGTTCTACATCAGCCGTGTCCTGTGGGTTACGACTGTTGATGTATTGTTCTAAATCAGAACCATATGTTGATTGTGATTTAGATGCTAGTCCAACGAGTGGTCCTATGATGCCAACCATGGCTAGTGCACCAATTGTTAATAGAACACTAATCATATTACTTAGCCTTAGCTTTTTTAGTATTAAAAGCAGGAACCATTGCTTTAAACTGGTCGCCCATTTCTGTGTAGAAATCTTTGCTTGTGAAAATCATACCCAAAGCCATAGCTGATTGCATTCCTGCATCTGCGGCTGCTTTAGTGTATTTTGTTTGTGCATCAACAAAGTTGTTCAATGCTGTTTTGATGCCTTCGTGTTGAACTGTTGTCTCAACGAATTTCTTTTTGAAGTCTGAAACGCCATCGATAAAGGCGTAAGTTGCTGTGTTAAACATTTTATATCTCCTATGTGTATGTGTTTAAGTGTGCCCTTTTATAGAGAGGACTAACTCTGAAAGTATTTATCACCTACGAATAGATTATAACATACTTTCTCGGTATTTTTGTAGAGCCTTCTCTCTAATCTCAGCCAACCTTTTTGTGATTCTTTCGGGTAATTCCGTGTCATCATCCCAAAGATTGATTGTGACTAGTTTAGGCCGACCATAACTACGATGTAAGTCTAAATCAACTACATCATAGTTATCGTCATCGTCTACTTCACTTTGCTGGCTTACTGTCTTGTTTCGGAGCAGTTGTTGCTGGAGCCTTTTCTGTCTTGGCAGGGGCACTTTTAGTGGCGTCTTTCTTAGCCTTTGCTTCTGCGTCCTTGTCTTCCTTCTTCTTAGCCAACTTCATTTCAGTCTTTGGTGCTTCTGCTTTAGCAGGTGCGGCCGCTGGAGCTGATGCCACCGGAGCAGGAGCTGCCGCAACTGGAGTTTTCGCAGGTTGTGCGAATGCTGATGCGATACCTAAAGAGGCGATAATTGCGATTGCTAATGTTTTCATTTTAAGTTTCCTTTATGTTAATGAAGTAGTTTTTATAGTCTACACATATATAACGCGGTAGCTATTGATTCCGTTGACATAAATACAATATGTTCTATATATCTTATCAAGGAATCTTCAACGGCACCGGCTATGAAGATGCTAATACACCCAAACAAATAGGAAAAGCCCTTTCTGCTGGGTTTTCTTGCAATATTGATGTTTGGAGAATAGATAATAAACTATATGTAGGTAACAATCAACCTACAATAGAAGTTACTGAGAGATATATACAGGGCAATCGATTCTGGATTAATGCTAAAAACACGGATATGCAAACTTGGATTGCTACACAGCCTGCTAGATTATATCCAAACTATTTCCACTTTGAAGCATCAACCCCGCCGCCAGCATATGCTACTGCTAGTAACGGTAAATTGATTACCCCGGGCACAGTTCCTATCAATGCAAATAGTGTTATGTACTTGCCTGAGATTAATGACCGTAGTTTATTAACTATGGTTAAAGTAAGAGCATATGCTATTTGTAGCACATATCTACTTACTATCAAACGTATGCGTTTTGAAGGTATTTGGTATTAACCACCGCGTCCAGTTCTACGAACTACTGACGCACCACCGAAACCCTTACTAGGCTTAGGAGCTTTCTGTTCACTTTTCTTACCAGTAATCATTGGTGCATTTTTCTTTTTAGCTTCATTAGCCATATTGATAAATGGATTTGAACTTTTCTTTTCTGTCATTTTTTAACCTTAATTGAATCTAAGTACTCGTTAACATTCCCATATAGACTTACCATCATAGCAATCTTACTATCATAGAATCTAATGAAGGGTTTGCTTTTCTTTCCGTCTTTATTTACCCCCATGTAGTAGGGGCATTTGATTTTTTTATTGAGTTCCATTACCCATGCATAGTACCCATCGGCTTTTCTTGTTGCTAGGTCGTATTGGTAGAATGCTATATCAGCCATTCTGAATGCTAGATCACCGTAATCGGTTAATCTAAGTCCCTCACCCCTGCCAGTCTGCCACCATTTAAACAATAGGTTGTCAACAGGAGAATCACGCTCCTCACGTAATTCTTCTGGCAGTTCTTTTGCTACTGCTTCTGTGATTATTTGCTTTAATGATTTTCTGTCACTCATCTGGGTAGACGCACGTGCCTTGATTCATAAAGACAACTGTGAATTTGTCTGTTTTGAATTGTGCGTTTAATTTACGACACAGGTTTCTTGCGTGTCCAGGATTACTGAAACTAGTCTTTTTGTACTTAGGCGTAGCGTCAGGATCTTGATAGTGTTGTGATTTTAGATTAATAGGTTGGTTCTCATAAAACACTGCCCATATACCTGCGGCTTCCACGATCTGGTCGCATTTATATGTGACTTTATCTACTATCTCTAATAATAATTTAGGTTGTGTTCTACTCATTACCATTTACCACCATTAACTTCTATCTGTATTACAGAATTGTCAATGGATTCCTTTTTGTTGTTTAATAAATCGTAATTATCTGACAGTAGTTTAGCTATCTCATCCCGTAACATTCTTGCCTCTTCCATAGGAAGAATCACGTTTGTTCCCGTCTTTCCTTCACTAGCTGATACTCTATCGATAAAACGTTTTATTATAATCATATACTATTTAGCACATTTTCTGCCTCGGCCTTAGTTTTATAGGGCCCAGTATACTCATAACGCTGAATAAAGATATATTTAGGGCAAAAAATTGCTTTACTTTCTGCACCTTGCTTAACTGTATACCATCCTGCGGCATAATAGCACTTGCTTTTTAGAGTTTTTGTAAACAAATGTAGTTTACGTTTTACATCCAACATACTGTTATATACTTTACTAGTAGTTGGATACTCACTAAATGGTAAGTCTTTTTCTGTTGTTTTGAATTTACTTACATTCTCAAATTTAATGTTAGTAATTCGCTCAATGGCTTTAGTGTTTTTGTAATGTGACTTACTACCATTTAGTTTCACTTCAAAGCCTGATCCGTCTGCTAGAACGTTTCCGACTTTCTCGTCTCCATCCGTAACAATCCAAAATTGATTTTTAACTACAGGTTTTGCAATCAGTGATTTATTCATTATCTTCCTTTAATAACCATCCATGTTGTAATATCTTATGCAACCAACTGAATACGGGATATTCATATTTCAATGTCCATACACCTTTTTCATTTGTTGCGTGTTTAATTATCTCACCTTCACCCATATCAAACATTAACACATCATTCACAATGTAGTCAACACCTTCTATGGTTATTAGATTTGTACCATATACACAATCTAATGTACCACTATCAACAACTACGCCATTATGTTTAATAGTGATAGGTTCATTATGTGTTACTTTAAATAGTACTATATTTTGCATAAAAATTCAATAGTTCTGGGTACATATCTACAAATTTTGTCGTAGATATTTTATCTAATTCTATGTTATAGTTAACAAATTTTTGTCTTAATTCTTCTATATTATCTGGTTCAGTTTCTTCTAATCTTACCAGCAATGATTCAATTTGATTTTTAATGCCATGTAACGATCTAATTGCTGACGGATTAATCTTCTCATCTGAAGATAATATATGCATATATTTAGACCTAATATTAGCCGCTATTTCATTTTTTAAGTCCTTAGGTAGAACAAAACACTTTAAGTATTTAGGATTGTCAAGTACATTGCTATCAAATACTAGTTTATGTTCTAATGCAAAATCTAATATAGTATCGTAATGCATGATACTCAGTGCCTGCGGTACTGTTCTTAATACAATTGGTATACCTTTGCTGACAAATTTCAATATGTTTTCTTGTATTGTTTTGTAATCTGAACCCATTCGAATATAGTCATTAGTTTCGTGCATATTCTCTATGCTAATTTCTATTTGTACTGACTTAAAATATTTGAGTTTGTCAAACAAATCTTCTTTGTATATCGTACCATTTGTAACGAATGTAAGGTGGAAATCTGTTTTGTCATTATCTATGCACCAATTAATAAACTGATAGAATCGTTTATGATATAGTGGTTCACCTCCCATAAAATGTAGGAATAATAATTGGTCATTGTTTTTTACTAATTCTAAGAACTCATTCCATTTATTATCATCAACCGTCCAGTCAAGTAAAGTAGGATCATCTTTACTCATCCAGTTGATTTTCTTATATGCATCTGCTAGTTGAGAACTATATGCAGGAAAACACATCCTACATTTCATGTTGCACAGATTGCTAAGTGTTATATGCATGAATGCAGGGTAAATAGTTTTATCACTATTCATTCGTTTATATGCAGGGCTTTGCATCAAACTTTCTTTAAAATACTCACCGTGATATACTGCACCTTGTATATTACGTTGCATTCTATGGCTGATTAATTTGTTCTTCTCGTTATAATAACATGCACTACATGCTGAACTTTCTAATCCGTTAGTTATATTATTTCTAATAACAGTTGGTTGATTGCCGTGGTTAAACCAATCTAAAAAGCTTAGATTAGATTTCTCAGTTTCATTTTGCCTAATATTATGACAGCATCTCATGCTGCCATTGGCATCTATCCGTAGTTCATACCACGGCGATATACAAGTTACATTATCGTTTAGAAACTTTTTTAGTTGGTTCGTCATCAAAGTTAACTAGTCTTTTTACACCTTTATGTTTAGTAAAGAGGTGATCTGTGTATTTACCATCTATCTTTAATGGCAAATCTAAATGTATATGTAGCATAGGACCAGTTTGGTCACTGATAAGTGTATCGTTACCAACACTACCTACCCATCGAATCTTACCATGCATGCCGGTAACTCTAGCCATAAATTCATATACTGGCTTATAACGATTCTTTTCAAAGTAATCAACTAGGTTCATTTTGCTCCCTTGTCAATTCACAAACTAATTGAAAGTGTTCATATGCTTTCTTTACTGCAGGGTTTGACAACAGTTTGTCAGCTTCTTCCTGCATAGCCTTTACTCCTGCTTCGGCACAGTCACGCACACTAAGACCATACAAGGTACATAGTTCATCACCCATTTCTTTGGCTAACTTTTTCCATGCCTTTTGTTGTGCTTCTGTAATAGGAGTATTCTTTGGACGTAGCTCTGAAGCTTTGCTGATAGCCCGACAGATAGCATCTTCTGCTACTCTGCCTGCGGCAATCATCGCGGCATAGTTAGGATCAATATTGAACCTGCGACTAGTGCCTCCGGGGTAACACATAACCAAATGATTACCTTTTGTAAAGCTATCCATAAGTTCATCATTATATTCTGCAACTGGAACATATTTGCGTCCTTCTTTAACATAGTAAATCTTCTTCATAGTTGAAACTTTTTCAAGTACTCTTTAGCAATTGACAAATCTTCTTCCTGATCCATTGGACACAATTCTTCATACGTTTCTTGCATACGTATTAGTTCTTCACGATATGCTTTGATGATCCACATTGCATATTCACGATCCTCTTCATCCATACTGTGCCACCAGATATCTAATTCTTCTTGGGTGCGGTTCAAGATAAACAGAATGTTATTCATGTCTTTGTCGTTCATATCAGTCTCCTAACACTTCCCAAAATAATTCTTTAGTCTTTATGTATGCTACTGGTTTGACCCAACCCCTGTCAATACAATCGGCTAGAATCAATTTATATTCACGCGGGCATTGATTTGAAATCTCAATGCCTGCACGTGGTACCAATTTGAAACCATCAGTCATCATAAAGTGTTCGTCATCACGTTTGATTTCTTTGAACCGATTTTCTTGTACAGTGAATGTCATTTCTTCAATTCTTCCCACATCAATTGCTTGGCACGTTTGTCAAGTTTCTCACGCTCGTTTTTAAGAATCAATGGAGCCATTGCTTCAATGTATGTCATCAATGCCTCCTGACCACCTTCACGAAAGTAATTATACTCTCCCTTAGAACCAACTGTAGATTGGTAATAAATTTTATGGTCTTGAAGAACAGCAACAATACCCAAATACAATTGCTTCTCAATCAAATCATTCATGTACGTGCCCCGGATATGATGCATTAAGCCAACGGCTATAAGTTTCAGCTTGCTCAGAGATTTTCGTAAGTTCATACTTGCCTGTAAATTTTAGAAAATGAATGCCCACTTGAGGGATAGTTGTCACACGGACACTTTCACGAATACGTTGGTCAACTGCATCCTTGATTTCTTGCGGCTGTGCAGTGAGGTCAATTAATTGTCGATTGCGCTCAAATGCATCTTTAACACGTACTTCATTACCCTCATGGTCGGTATAACGTTGCAACATAAAATTGTTGTAATTAAAACCTTGTTTGTTGCGATCCTCAAACGCTTCACGGATACCTACTTTGTTCTTAGTACCTTTTTCACGACAGCCTGGAAAAGCACTGAACACGTTGTCCCCTGCGTCACCCCTAACTATTTTGCGAAAAAGTCCGTACTCGGGATCTTCTAACAATTTAGGTTCTTTAGTTTTCTTGTCAATGACGGGCTTCCCATTTTCTTTGAGATATCCCGCTAAAGTAATAAGTTCACCAGTCACCCCATTATATTGCATCACGTTTTTACTAATCAACTGTGCGTAGTCGCCATCTGTGCTGATTATGTAATGTGTATCCGCGGGATGCAAGTGAATGAATCGGGCGATCATGTCATCTGCCTCAGCACGTTCGTGACGCAGGACACTTACGTTAGTCTTCTCACGAATGTAAGTTGTAAATTTCTCATACGTGTCCCAAAAAAGTTTTGACTCTTCGGCTTCTTCCTCAGTAATAGACATAGCATCAACCACACGATTCTTTTTGTATGGAGCATACATATCTTTTCTGAACGACCTACCCTCTAAACAGAATACGCAGTGGTCAATGCCGTAGCGTTTTACTGCTTGATTAACGCTAGCTAATGTTAGATGCAATGCCATGCCTATCTTTTCTTCCGGTGTGCTGTTGCGTGAAGCAACATGCCTTGCGCGGAAAAAGGTATTTGCAGTATCTATGAGGGCGTAAGTTTTGTGTGTCATGTGTCTATTATATACTACTATTTAATAAAAGTCAAGTGATATCTTCTAAATATTTGTTCGGGAAAGCCTTGATACCATCCATTAAATTTTTGTCATATTTAGTAATTGGTAAAAACTCTGCCTTCAACCGTCGAATCTTTAAAGGATGATCCTTAATTTTTTGTTCTACTAGATCCACTACATATTGCATATCAATCTGAGTAAATTTTGGATCAACATACTCAGTCAGTACACCATTGGGTTTTTCTAAATAAGGAGATAAAGTACGAATCAGATATTTCTCACAGTCAACTATATGTTCAATATGAGCATCGTCAGCAAACCCCAACCAATAAATCATTGGTTGATGATTACCTTTACCATACCCACTCATACGAGTTTTGTTATTACCAGTCATGCCAATTTTTACTTTGTCGTACATGTCACCGACATACAATAATTGCTTAGGTGTGCTCATTTAAACAACTCCTTTTTAGCTTTAGGCAAGAAATCAAACAAGTCATAACCATTTTCCATAAACAAGTCAGCTATTGAAGATGGAAAGAACTGATAAGTACCGCCCGCTTCACGATACATTTTCAACAACAATGAAATTGAAGCATCTTTATGAGGAGAACCTTTAAAGTCCGGGTCACTATGCGCCTTACGATAGTAAGGAGTGTAGATTTCCTCTGTCAAGTTTTTAAGACGAGGCCATGAACCAACTGTCTCCTTCACTGTAGCGTTCAAGTCACGCATGAATTCTTTAAATTCAGTTGTTGTAAAATCAGTGCCTGTACGAACCAATGCTTTACGCAAACGTTGAAATGGTAACACTTCGATAGAATCTACTGTTTCTTGTGGCCAGTACTGTTTGTGATTACGTGCAAAGAATCTCACATCCTCAATATCAACTTTACCCAACAGATCAGGACGACTGAATGCACCAGGCTTGTTACTCTCAATCAAATCATTATTAGTGACAATAATGTCATTCTTTTCAAGTTCAATTTGAATCTGCAATGCAATTTGGTATTCATCTACAGTAGAACCGTCTTGTCGTGCTGACAAAACTTTGTTTTTCCACTGGTCAAAGCCATTGAGTTTAAGTTTATCAGCACCGTTGATGCCGATAAAGTGTTCACGTGCAAAACTCATGTCAGAAGTTTCAACAACTTGACAAACTACTTTCAGTGTTTGCCAGTCTTTAGCATCAACATCAGGGAACATGCCAAGTTTAGCCCTAAGTGCATATGCAAGTGCAGTATGCTGACCGTCAGTGATATAGCACAATTTAGTAATAGGGTCACGAATCACGTTAATGACTGCAGGTCGGCGAGAATCCCAATCACGTACAATTTTCATCACGTGTTCATTGTCAATAGGACGTTGAACGGCAAGTGCCGACATTAGTGTAGACACTTCAATATATTCAATTTTGGGAATAAGTTTGTATTGTTGAGGAATCTGCTTGATACGTTCAAGATACTTTTTATTCTTTCGTTCAGTCTCAAGTGTTTTGAAATATTCAGATTGTTCAAAGTTAAACACCATGTCCATCATTGTCACAGCATCAATCTGACCCGGAGCCTTATCCAGTTCATTGAACGGGCGCATCTTTTTAGTAATGCGTTGTTTGTTGTCTACCCACTTGAATCGATAAACAAGTGTAGTAGGTTTTGTAACTTTTGTAGCCATAAAAAACTCCTGTGTGTCAAATATGTTAATATTATACAACAACAGGAGTTTTTTGTCAACCTTTAAAAATGAGTACTTTTAGCTTACTTCAGTGCGGCCATTACCTAAATCCCGTGATACTACATTGCGTACATCACCGGGCGCCCTTTTATCGGGATCAGCGATCTCCTGTTCAAAGGTCTCTAAAACGGTCGCTCTGCATAAATTAGTCCACCAGCGGTCTACGATATCATTATCCGTATCAGTTTCCTTCATTTTGTAACCTGCACGAATCAGATTCAGTACAAACTTATCATTGAAGTCAAGCTCCACTGAACCACTGTTAATGTCTTTAGGATCCACTTCCATCTTAACAATGTTAACATAAGGTTCCCCTGCCTGAGTTGCTTTTTCTTTCTCAGTAAGTTGTGGTTCAACCTTCTTCTGTTTAGGCTTGCGAGGTTTCTTTTCTTTCTTTACCTCAGGAATAACTTCCGGTTTCTTAAATAAATTCTTTAACTTGTCAAACATTTGTATCTTTCGTATAGTTTAAAGCTGGCAAGATTCTTTGCCTTTGATTCACACATCATATCAAAATTATCAATGAATGTCAATGCCCAATCGTTTACTGCGTCATTCCAGTAATAGTCACTATGTGCCCTAAGCTTCTGTTTACTGTAGCCTTCTAGAATCAACGCACCATGATCGGGTAATTGTGATCCGGTATGGCCGACGAGTACATCTTCGCGGCTAACACTGTAATGGAGAGTAGGGCGAACACCACGCCAACTATCAATAACCTGTTTAACAAGGTCGTCATTATGGGAAATATAATTTCCTTCACGAATCCAATTGTGATGAATGTCCATGACCGTAGGTACGAGATCAGATAGTGATAAGCAGTCAGTAAGTCCATGTGTGTATTCCTCATTCTCTAGTGTAAGTGTGTTTCGTGCCTCAGGTGACAAACGATTATAAACATCTCTGATACCCTGAGGACCCTTGCGACCAGAGATGTGTACATTGATTTTCATATCTTGAAACTTCTGACCATAGCCCATCCAACGAGCCATGTCACAATGATATTCAAATTCTTCAATACTCTTATTTACTACTTCTTCACGGTCACTCGCTAAAACTACAAACTGATCTGGGTGAAAACTTAGACGAACATCGTTTTGTCGTGCAGTTTCACCGATAGGGGCGAACCAACGTTGCAAACTGTTTTGAACGTCAGTTGAATGCCAAAAGTCTTTGTACTCATCCATTGTATAAAAACTAAGCATGTCACTAGTAAGACGCAACATACGCAATTCGGGTTCTAGTGTAGCGACTTTCTTAACAAGTGCGTGTGTATTAAGAATATTGCGTTTAGCAACATCCATAATCTTTTCTTCTACTACATCACGCTTATTACGCTTGGCCCATGCTTGAGTTGTGCCGCCTGTGTTAAGGCCCTCGGCTGAAACAATCTCACCCTTCTTGTTGATTTCTGCCCATTTACAAGCAAAACCGATACGTTTGACTGACTGATTTGTATACATAGATAGACCAAAATGATAAATAATAGATATAGTGTAGCATACCTACGCAATAAAGTCAACTATTTAGGATACTAAAATGAGAGCAGATGAAATTATCAATGAAGATTGGCAAAAGGTCAATAAAAAGGACAAAACTGACGGCATGAGTAAGAAAGCCGTCAAAGCATATCGTAGAGAGAATCCTGGTAGTAAATTAAAAACTGCGGTCACTACAAAGCCTAGTAAGTTAAAAAAGGGTAGCAAAAGTGCTAAACGCCGTAAATCATTCTGCGCCCGTATGAGTGGTATGAAGAAAGCTCATGCAAGTGCTAAGACTAAACGAGATCCGGATAGCCCAATCAACAAAGCACTACGCAGATGGAATTGCGAAAGTGTTCAACAAATGGAAAAATTGGTAATGATTGCCGAACAGAAAATTAGGAATCTTAAGAAATGAAAATCAAACATTTAATGGAAGGCGTCGAGCCAAAAATGCCCGGAGCACCTAAGGGTATTCAAATTATGTCACCCCAGCAATTCGTTGCTAAAGCTGGTGACATGCCCGGTGAAGAAACAGAAGAAGGTGTGGCGGAGGCTGAAAAGAATCCTCACACTAGCGCATTAGGTAAAGCATTACATCGTGACCTAAGCAAAGAGAAGAAGGCAAGCCCTCAACAAGTTCAGCGCAACAAAGATCGTTGGGCACAGCGTCAAGCAGAGCGTGAACAAGGTGTGGCGGAAGGTGAAGACCATCTATCAAGAATTCGTAAACTATCTGGTTTGGGCGAAGCAACTAAACTACCAGCAAGCAGCCGTGAGTTTGGTGGTGATGAGTTCCAAGATTATATGAAACGTATTGTTGGCACACCTGATCTTGACAAGCAAGGTAATGTTAAGACTGATAAAAAGGGCAATGAAAAGTATGTCTCTGGTAAAACAAAGACAGACAAGTACAAGATGCCTTACATACATCGTAGTAGTGTAATTGAATACTTAGGTCCAGATGGTAAGACATACGATGAAGATAAGATTAAACAATCATTGGCACAAAGACCAAAAGCATTACTAAAACAAAACGAAAAAATGAAGCACAGTAACGGTGAACTAGAACAGTTCTTTAACGTTGGCTTTGCGGCATTGACTGGTATCGCATTAGATGAAGAAACAAATAAACTAATTATCGTTAACACATGTCCAGGTGCTGGTTCATGTAAAGTAGATTGCTTCGCTATGAAGGGTGGTAAAGTTCAATTCAAAGCCGCTTGGCAAAGCGATGGTCGTATCTTAACATATCTATTGAATGATCCAGATGGTTTCTTCAATCAACTAAGTGCTGAAATTAGTAAAGAAGAAAAATTAGGACAAAAAGGTGGTTACGCTGTAACGATTCGTTGGCATGATGCTGGTGATTTCTTTAGCCCAGAATACTTAGACTTAGCATTGAAGATGGCTGCAAAGCACCCTGACGTTAAGTTCTATGCTTACACAAAGATGGCTGGTGCCGCTCTAGCACAGAAGCCAGCTAACTTCATTATCAACTGGAGTGAAGGCGCTAACACAGCACAAGAGAAACAAGTTAAAGCTAAAGATGCTTCACTAGATACAACTAAGAACAGTCGTATTGTTCCAGATGAGTTGTTCCAAGACTTGTTAGTTAAGGATGAAAAGAAAAACTTAGTTAAGGGGGCAAGCGGCCAATGGCAAGTCCAACCTGACAAGTTACCTGAACTAAAACAACGTCTTGCTAAACAGTATGGATTGAGTAGTAATTCTATTCTATCTTATGATGAGTACATGGCTAAACGTAAATCAATACCTCAAGGTATGAAGTACAATGTTATCGTTGCTCCGGGCGAAGGTGATATCAGTGCTAACGATCCTAACATCATATCAACATTGTTATTAAGACACTAAAATGCGTGATATCATTCAGTTACTTGAGGAGAAGTCAAAGCCTCAAGATATAGAAATCATTGCTCTAAACTTTGAGCCTAGTGAAGTAAGTCCTGTTATATCTAAAGATACATTGGACTTACACTATGGCAAGTTAGCGCATGGTTATGCTGAACGATATAACAAGAAAGAGGGCGACAGAGACTTTAATTATGCAGGAGCATTCTTACATAATACATTGTTCCCTCAGTTCCGTGAAGTAAGAAATAGTAACAAGCCAAACGGTCCTATGATGGGCTTTATCAACAAACACTACGGTTCATACGATAGTATGAAAGATAAGTTTGAAGAAGAGGCTATGAAGATAGAAGGCAGTGGTTGGATATACTTAGCAACTGATGGTAAGATAAAAACTATACCTAATCATCAAGTTCGTAATGATATATTGTTATTGATTGACTGGTGGGAACATGCTTGGATACTAGATTACGGCAGTGACAAGAAGAAGTATTTAAAAGAACAGTGGAAGATTATCAATTGGAACGTAATCAATACACGATGGGGTAAGAGTCTATGAGAGCAAATGAATTTATAAACGAAACACAAGAACTAGACGAGATTGAAAGATTACCTCCTAGTGGCTACAGTGGCGGCAAAAGTTATTTGACTAACAAATCATTTGGTAAACAAGTAAAGAAACTACCCGGTGGTAGTGGATTACTTTATTCTACTAGCGAAGGTAGATACGGCGGCACTGATATCAAGCTATGGGATCCAAACGGTAAAGACTTTATTGCTCAAAAAGAAAGAGTCCAAGACCCTGAACCAGTGCGCGGCCGAGGAGAGTCGAGATTCAGTTACGAACGTAGATTTTATGATTGGCATAGCGCACAAAAAGACTTAAATACTCCGGGACAATTGATAGGTAGGTTGTCAGTCAGTCCTGTTAATGGATTCCCACTTAAAGGCGCAGTGCAAGTAGACACCATCACAGTAGATGAAGATTATCGTGGTGGTGGTATCGCTAAAGCATTGTATGGTATAGTACTAACTATTATGAAGCGTCCATTACTTGCAGGAAGTAGTCAAACTCCAGGTGGTCGTAAGAACTGGGTCAGTCTTGCTAGCATTCCCGGAGTACAAATGAAGGGTTACATTAGTTTTGATGAAGATGATTTAGATACTAGACCAAGCCCATACAGTATGACTACACCTGCAAAGGCTAACAAGAATATTGATACTATCATGGGTGAATTAGGTGGACAACATATTGGTACTGGACGATTTGATGAAGAATTCTTTGCGTTTGATGTTAAACCAAATACAACAGGTACAGAATTAGAAGCATACGTTGATACAAAACTAAGCAAAGTATACGGCAATTACAATTCATCTACTGGCTTGTACGCTATCTGGACGGGACAAGCATAATGAGAGCAAATGAATTTATAAAAGAATCTACTATAACTGAACTCTTCCAATCAGGTAAAAAATGGCAGTGGGAATTCAACGGTAGTGAAGAAGCTATTGCAACTTTTCACGTGGGTGAAGTACCGTATCTATTTCATGCATACGGTGCCGATGGTCAATGGGAAGTTGAATTCAAGCGTGACGGTAAGAAACTAGATAGAACGCAAAAGTTTGGACTAACTGGTACTGGAAACAGTGCTGAAGTTATGAGCACAGTGGTTGATATCATGAGAGCATTCTTAGACAAGTATAAAGACAAAATTGAAGTATTGATATTCTCAGCAAAAGAAGATTCACGCCAAGGCTTGTATGCTAAGATGGTCAAACGATTACTGCCGGATTGGATAATGAAACAAGATGGTGAAGAATTTATTCTTATTGCTCCTAACCAAGTAGATGAAGAAGCCAAAGCAATTAAGGCTAAAGGCTTATCTTTGAAATACGCATTCAACGACCGTGCTTTAATTATGAAAGCCTTTGAACCTAGCACTAACAATCCATTAGCTTATGTTAAGTTCGTTAAAGAAAAGAAAGAACTATATCCACAAGACTTGTGGGTTAACGATGAGTATCGTAATAAAGGTATTGCAAAGACGATGTACGATACGTTAAAGGGTGAAGGTTATGTTATCAATAGAAGCCATGACCAAACTAAAGCTGGCGCTGGCTTCTGGGATAAGCATCGCGGTGAAGATGCTTACGTTTGGGAAGATTGAACTTTAAGTAGTTCTTCCATAGTATATAAAATCGGCATATAGGGTGATACGTTCTCTAATACAGAGACTTCAGTGTCACCCTTTCTTCTTGGACCCTTTATTACGTTAAAGTCAACATCATTGACTTTCTGAAATAAGTTAACGATTTCGTTGACAGTATATCCCACGCCGTGTCCTAAGCATTCTATTTGATTGCTTGGTCTTTCAATAGCAGTACGCAATGCATCACAAATTTCATTCACATGAACGTAGTCACGCACACAAGTTCCATCACTTGTTCTTTCATAATCAGTACCAAAGATAGTAAACTCACCAGTCTCACGTGCTTTCATTAGATTGTACATCAAACCATCGGGGTTAGTGGGAGCCACGACGGTGCTTCCGATAACATTATAAAATCTAAAGATTGTATATGGAGTTGGACGATGTTGTGTACAAAATTCTCTGACTACATCTTCTGCCGCACGTTTACTGATGCCATATGCCGACTCGCAATCTTGTGCGGCTCCTGTGCTAGCAAAGATAAAGTTTTTAGTTTTAATTTTGTTAACTACATTCATAGTGCCATTCAAGTTAGTGATATAATAACTGATAGGTTTTTGTTCACTTTCACCAACACGAACTAATGCGGCTAAATGAATTACGCAATCATATTCTTCTTCAATATTGAATGGCTGATTAATGCTAACTTGATGGAATTTCTTTACTGGTGTCTGAGGCATACGAATATCAAGCCCGTGCACCTCATACTCGTTCTCTAACATCTTACATAGATGTGAGCCAATATAGCCTGAGCTACCTGTGATTAAAACTTTTTTTACCATTGGAATAAACTTTCTTCTTGCTCTTTAGGTTCAAATGATGGGTCTTTTGTTAGATACGTATCTTTATCGGTATAGATAACTCTAAACTTATGTTTGTTAGTTAGCACACTACGAATGTCATCAATACAAATAACTTTACGACTCAAGTCCTTAATGTAATCTTGTAATTTAACTGCGGTTTCATTACAGATTTTCGCTGTGTTTGTATTAGATTCTTTTGGCTTAAAATCAGTAAAGCATTTATTCCACTTGTGAAATACATTATTCTCCGTAATGTTAAAATGCTTTAGTGCTCCTAAGTTGTAATATGTTTCTGCTTTTTCAAAACTATCATACAACTCTATTGCTCGTTGAGCCATAGTCTTCTTAGTACAAGTATAGAAAAAATCTTCATTGAAATTCTTTGTCCAACGTTGATTCTCTAATACTAATGTAGGTAGTTGAATATGTTGTTCATAGAATGCCATACCGTAACTCTCAACTACACTAGGGTTGAATGCGATTCTACTAGACTTAATAAAGTCTACTTTCTCTTGTCCTACAATACTAGCACGAACATCATATGTCGCACCAATCTTTTTCAATCGTTCTTCAAACTTCTTTACACCATTGGGGCTAGTCATGACCTTAGCAGGTAACTTAGTTTGTTCAATTAAGTCAATAAACAACTCAGGGTTCTTACCTTCTTCCCATCTACCTACAAACAGTATACCTTCACGGTCACCTGTGTATTCCGTCAATAAGTCACGTTCCGTAATAGGAATAGGTAAGTGAAATGCTGTGCCATTCATGTTCAATAAATTGAAAACGCTCTGTGTACCAACAACAATACCACCCATCTCTAATTGCTTACGCATCATTTCATTAGTAGAATGTAAGAAAGGATTCTTAGTGTCTTTGAAGATTTGACTTTCTAAATGAGTGTACGCAATGATTTGCATACAATCTTCAAGGCCCATGGTGCTTGCTACTTGTACAGTTTCGTATGTGTTACAAATAAGTGCATCATACAAGTTATGTTCCAATGCTTCTACAATAGCATTGCGAAAGTTAGCCATGCGCTCATAACAAAACGTGTCACCATACATAAAGATATTGCTATGGTCTGTGTAACGTAATGGTTCTAATGGAGCGATTACATTAGCCTTTAGTGATTTTACAAACTCATTATCTTGAGGTTCCTTGTCAGTAATGATATCAACTTTGATATTGTGACTATCCATTAATTCGCAGAAGCTCTTAGCGAATTGTCCTATCCCACCATGCGGGATAAGAGTTTGATAGCTTACTAAGAATCCTATTCGTTTATTGTATGTTCTCATTTATCTTCTACTGTGGGCACATCACGCCATTCAGTCCATTCAAGCTTTTTAAGATGTTTCTCAGTACTATAATCAGATACTTCAATTTGTGTTCTATATTGTAACACTTTTTCAGGTCCGTCCCAACCGGGTCGGACAAAATATCTTAGTTCAAACATATATTTACCTTTTTAGTTCCCATATAATATGGGCATTTTTATCATGCCATCTGTACTCAAAGATAGAGTCACCCGGTCCAGTAATGATTCTGGTCAAACGATAAGCGTATTCTAACCAAATGCGTTTACCTGTTAAATTACAAGTTTCAGGTAGCCAAGCAAATTTAAGTTCGGTCCCTATCATCATTTTACTATAGAATGAATCGTATGATTCTGTCTGTGGCATTACCAACTCTCTACGTCAGTAATGTCCATCTTAATAGACTGTTTAGGATCAAACTCAATGATTACATTAGGACCAATGCCACTTAGCGATTCTTGTTTCCATAAAATACGATCCACACTGTCGTACATTTCAAATACTTCTTTAAGTCTTTCAAACTGTGTTCTTGTAATAATAACTTGTGTCATTCTTCAACTCCGAAATGTTCTTGGATCATTAAATATACCTTACTGTCTACTCTTGTATTCAACCGAGAAACTTTCATACATTCCCGCACAATCAACTCGGCGAACTTTTCAAGGTCGTCGGCACTCCAAGCCGCACAGTTAAATTGCCAACTATCTGATTCATATATTTCTTGGCTACTGGGATTAGCTATTATAGCAAGTTTCTTGGTTCGTTCGTTCATTTCGTTTCCTTGATCTTTTGCATTAGTTTCATATAGGCTTCGATTTCGTCCCAGTAGAATTCACATGCTACATCACGAGATACTCGATAGAATTCCATAATATACTGTATTGCTCGTTCGTTCATTCTTCAACTCCGAAATGTGTTTCAATCCTACCAGCAATAATCATACCAGGACCACTCATTTTTGGTGCGTCATATTCATAGGCAATGTTCATACATTCCTGAACAACCCGTTCGGCGAATTTTTCAATCAACACAATTTGTTTTGTGTTAGTTAAGTATTCTACACTGATGCCTACTTCGGTGGCAAGTTGTTTGATTCGTTCGTTCATCACCATTCTCCTTCTGCCGACTTCATCAAGTAGGCATACACAGCACTAGGTGCCACACTATAAATCTGTTCTGGTGTATCGCCACAGAATGCCTTGTTTGAGCCAGACCACCATTTCTCGGATAATTCCTTGCCCACCATTGCTATGACCAGTGCCTCACATCTTGCTCTCATAACTGATGGTGAGATAGGAAAGTCAACTGGGTTATTGGTATTTGTATAATGTGCGTTCATCACCAATTCTCCACACCAGAAATATCTACTTTAACATGAGCATCTCTACC
>JACCED010884397.1_pt1 | contig 21064 bp, 20 predicted proteins | sample 7455021 | NCBI WGS metagenome assembly JACCED01 (sample SAMN15323456, study PRJNA562643) | freshwater metagenome | isolation source: river surface water | place: USA:Blue River Watershed | collected 2017-08-19
CTCATGTTGTATTTGGTCAGAACAGTGCCCCAGCCAGCATAGGGACGAAGATCATCGTACAGGTTGCCGTTTCCACTATTGGTGTAGGCTCTAAACTCACCTGACCAATTTTCGCTACCGTGTTTTACGAAAGCGCTAAACATTTCTGCATCGGTGTTGTATTTCGGTGCGACAGCTGGGAGCGGATAGCGTGCATCGCCTGGGTCACGAGCTGTGTTATTCACGAATAAAAAGCTCGCGCCAATCTGCCAAGTGGAATTCAGTCTATAGCCGATCGTACCCATAACGTTGTTGAGTTGTCCTGAGGCATTTGGACGATTTCCGTTTGATGTTGCGAACCCTTGGGCGAGCATAAAGTCCCAATCGCCACTCTTGCCCAAGAGGTTGGCTTGTTCAATGAGAGTGCCGTAACTACCACCGGAAATCATGGCGTCACCGTGTATGCCATCCTGGGTCGCACGCTTAGTCGTCAAATTGATCGACGCAAAATTATTACCATTGGTTTGTGGCTGAGGACTTTTATTCACAGTAATGCTGCTCATGCCGTTGATTGGCAGCAAGTCCAAAAGGGGGTGATTCCAGACCGGCATGTACATCGGAACGTTATCGATGTAAGTTTTGATTTCGCTGCCGGGGCGACTAAGCCCGATACCTCGGATAAAGATTGCACCGCCTTGGTCTCCGCCGAAGGAGCCCACTGGGTTGTAGCGGGATATTTGGACGCCGGGAGTGTTACGCAGGGCACCAGCAAGATCCACTGCATGTTCGTCTTGAAGGATTTGTTCACTGACGACTGTTGAAACGCTTGAAAAAGGATCGATTTCAATTGCGGCGACCATCGGATCGGCGGTGACCACAACAGTGCTCAGGGTGGGCGTTTTTTGATTGCTTTGTTGTTGTGCGTGTGTGTTTGGCATGTGCAGCCACAAGCCTGCTAGCGCAATCGCTAGGCTAGTTTTTTTGAAAAACATTGTGTCGTACTCCAGATGTTATTTTGCGTCGTATGCGGTGAGCGTGCGCGCGCAAAAGCGTGCGCTGCTTGCTTGACTAAAGCGAGCCCGATCGAAAGAATTAGGCGGAGTTAGACGCTAGCTGGAGGAGCTCTGGGTGGCGGTAAACGCCATCCCATATCAAGTGCAACTGGCTGTGCTGCGCTGTCAGAATAATCTGCTGAGTGTGCAGAGGCGTTGAAATGTACTGCAGTCAGTGCGAGAGGTATAGCGCTGTGATTGCTGCCCTGGCAATAAGAGCAATCTGTAGATTCTGTGTGTTGTTTAACATCGACCGGTTCGGTTTCGCCTAGGGCAGATGCCTTGACGTACTTCATGCCCGTGCTGGTACAAATGGCGATGTATTGCTCCGTCGCGCCTAACTTTGAGGCGGCTTGGCCAAGTCCTGGGGCGAGCGCTGAGAACAACACTGCAAAGATTGCAGTCCAGCACATTAACCAACGGGAGACCAAAGCTTTCGACATAGCGGTAATATAACTGATCGGTTTCAGCTAATTAGCTGAGAGAAAGAAATATTTAGGCCTAACGACCTGTCAACAACAAAGAGATCATTTATGAGCCGTCAGCAAGCGATTGATTCCGCCACCGCCTATTTTGATCAAGGTACTTTTCAAGCAACGCTCGCGCGGCGCGTTGCCATCCCGACTGAAAGTCAGGAGCCAGGCAAGATCCCCGTGTTGACGTCTTACCTGACGGAAGAGTTGGCTCCCACGCTTAAAGATTTGGGTTTCGATTGCAAGATCATCCCTAACCCGATCGATGGGGGGGCGCCCTTTATGGTTGCACGTCGTGTTGAGCCAGGCGCGGGCTTCACGGTGTTGACCTATGGTCATGGTGATGTCGTGCGCGGTTACGCGCCACAGTGGATCGAGGGTTTAGAGCCGTGGACTTTAAAGATTCAAGGTGACCGTTGGTATGGTCGAGGCACTGCGGACAATAAGGGACAGCACACGATCAATCTCGCAGCCCTTGAGCAAGTTCTGCGGGCGCGTGGTGGCAAGCTTGGCTACAACGTCACGTTGTTGATCGAGATGGGTGAAGAAATGGGATCCCCGGGTCTGCGCGAGATGTGTGAGCAGTACGGGGACTTGTTGAAAGCAGATTTGTTTTTGGCGTCTGATGGGCCGCGTGTTTCGGCGACGCGGCCGACGCTTTTCTTGGGGTCGCGTGGTGCGTTTAATTTTGAGTTGAAGCTAAATGTTCGTCAGGGTGGACACCACTCAGGTAATTGGGGTGGGTTATTAAAAAATCCTGGCATCAGGTTGGCGCATGCGATTGCTTCGATGGTTGATGCGAAAGGCAAAATTCTCGTTCCCAAGTTGCTTCCGAAATCTTTGCCTGACAACGTAAAAAAGGCCCTCGCAAATATCCAAGTTGGGGGCGGACCGAACGATCCCGAGATCGATCCGGATTGGGCAGAGCCTGGTCTTACACCGACCGAAAGAGTATTTGCGTGGAACACCTTCGAAACACTCGCATTTAAGACAGGCAATCCTGATGCTCCGGTTAACGCGATTCCAGGATATGCGATTGCTTTTTGTCAGTTGCGCTATGTTGTCGGCAGCGATAATGAAAACTTCTTGAAACACATACGCGAACACTTGGATGCGCATGGCTTTACGGATGTCGAAGCGGCAGCGAGCCGTGGTGAGGCTGCCGAGGCTACACGCTTAGATCCTGACAATGCTTGGGTAAAGATGGCTGCGGCATCGATTACACGCACGACGGGTAAAACGGTCGATATTCTTCCAAACTTGGGCGGTACCCTACCTAACGATGCGTTCTCAAAAATCTTAGGTTTGCCAACCGTCTGGGTGCCGCATTCGTACGCGGCTTGTTCCCAGCACGCACCGAATGAGCACATGCTAGGTTCGGTTGCACGTGAGTCCCTGCAGTTGATGGCGGGCCTGCTGTGGGACTTGGGCGATGAAGGTGCAAAAATCGCTGCTTAATAAGTATCGCAATACCGCATGCAATAAGTGTTGTATTTAAAAAAGTTCACCGGAAGATTCTTAATCATGACGACAAAGTTTGATTTGCTCATTCGCAATGCCACCGTAATCGATGGGACCGGTGCTGACCGGTACACCGCCGATATTGGTATTAACGGAGATCGCATTGCAAAGGTAGGTGACTTAGGGGCTTGCTCGGGGAAAAAAGAAATAGATCTGAAGGGTCACGTTGCAGCACCTGGATTCATTGATGCGCACACGCACGATGACCGTTTGATGTTGTCCGATCCAGAAATGACTCCAAAGGTAAGTCAGGGCGTCACCACAATCATTGGTGGCAATTGTGGCGTTTCATTGGCGCCTATGCCTAGACCGATTCCTGATCCCGTGACGCCACCGCTGAATCTTCTCGATGACGAGGGGAAGTGGTTTCGTTTCCGTAGTTTCAAACAATATCTTGATGCATTGAAGGCTGAGCCTGCGACCACCAACCGCGCGATGTTAGTGGGGCACACCACGTTGCGCGTTGCAACGATGGATGATTTAGAGAAGCCTGCAAACGCCAAGCAAATTGAGCAAATGCAGGAGCTCGTGGTAGAGGCCATGCAAGCAGGGGCGATCGGTGTTTCAACTGGGTTGTTCTATGAGCCGGCTGTTGCTGCACCGACTGAAGAAGTCATTGAGATCTGTAAACCGCTTAAAAAGTACAACGGTTTGTATTGCACGCATATGCGTGACGAGGCTGATGGCATTATGGATTCGCTGGAAGAGACTTTCCGGATCGGACGCGAGGTAGGTGTACCAGTTGTGATCTCGCACCACAAAGTGATCGGGCAGAAAAACTACGGGCGTTCGGATGAGACGCTCGAGTTCATCCGCAAGAGTATGAAAATGCAACCGATATGTTTGGATTGCTACCCCTACACCGCTGGATCGACTGTGCTTTCAGCGAGCCGCGCGAGCACATCAGCGCGTGTCATTGTGACGTGGTCTAAGCCTTTGCCCCAGTATGCGGGTCAGGACCTCGATAAGATCGCAGCACAGATGGGAGTGTCGCAAGACGAAGCGATTGAACGCTTGCTGCCAGCGGGAGCGATTTACTTTCGCATGGATGAAGGCGATGTACAAAAGATTTTGCAGTTTGCACCGACGATGATTGGTTCGGATGGTCTGCCGCACGACGCTTCTCCACACCCAAGACTCTGGTCTACGTTTCCGAGAGTGTTAGGGCACTATCGTCGCAGCCTAGGGCTTTTTTCTCTTGAGACGGCGGTACATAAGATGACTGGCCTAACTGCGGTCAACTTTGGTCTGGTTGACCGTGGTGTGATTAAAGAAGGTGCATTTGCTGATCTCACCTTGTTTGACGAAGAGACTGTTGATGAGGTTGCAACCTACGAGAATCCCATTGCGCTTGCGAAGGGTATTGACACGGTGATCGTCAATGGAGAGGTTGTATGGAATGATGGGCGGGCGACTGGCGCGAGACCTGGACGCGTTCTGTCTCGACCTGTGAATTAACTCATTCAAACTCAATAGAGCGTATTTGTATAAAACTAAATTAAGACGCATCAAAAATGACTACTACGTTGCCCGCACTTGACTCCAAACAACTCAATCGCGCGATTTCGTTGCTCGATGAAGAATGGCTTGCACATGATCCCGAGTTGGGGCCTGTCATGCCGCTTGTACTCGGACGCGGTGTTGGGCAGGACTGGCATAAGGCTGGTACGTTTCGTCATCACCTCGTAGGCGTCACGCGTACATTGACGCTCTGGCAGCAGCCGCTTGTTGTGCGTCAATTGGGCTTGTTACACAGTGTGTATGGAAATGCGCACGTAGACCTGATGAAGTTTGATCCCAAAAGTGAGCGCGGCCGGCTGCAAGAGGCGGTTGGGGAAGATGCTGAACGCTTGATTTATTTGTTTTGCGTCATGTCACGCACTGAACTTGTACGCGAACTTTTTAAGGGTAATCTCAAGCAGGACGGTAGTCTCACAATTACTTTAAACGGTGCACCTTTTGTACTTCCTGCGCGTGATGTTGCGATTTATATCGTTGTCACGATGGCCGATATTTGTGAGCAGTGGTACAGCTGGCAAGACGATATCTATATGGGCTATCCAGACTACAAGGCTGACAATGCCCAGTTACATTGGGGGGCTGCGTTATGGCCGGGACCGATGCGGCCGTCGACCTACCGATGGAGTCAGATTTCAAAGCTCGCCACACTATTGCAGCATCCCGGACTAAAAGGCTTGCTGCCCACTCCGCCGGTGTTTGATGAAGGACGGGGTATCCTGACGCGTGACGACGAGGCCTCTGCGGCCGCACTGTATTGGTCTGTGATGCAACAAAATCAACCGATGATGTCGCCTGAGGCGACGATTGCGGTACTTAAGCAGACCATTGCGCTGAACCCATATGTGGCAGAACCCTATTTGGTGCTAGCACAGCTCTACATGACGTTCCGTAACTTCGAGGAGGGCGAGCGCTATGCCGCAAGCGGTGTTCAGCTTGTGTCGTCCTGGGGGAATTCTTGGGATAAGAGAATCGGCTGGGACGCCTGGATGTCATGGGGAAGGGTGTTATTGCAATCAGCACAAAAACGACAGTGGCCGGAGACGCTAAACAAGCTGAACAATGTCGCGCTGACTCCTGAATAGGTTGAGTTAATTGCCGTTAAAGCTCAACCACAGGTAGAGAGCCCGTCAAGATTGGTTTGCATAGAATCTTGTAGCCGTCACTATCGAAGGTGGCGGCTGTTTTACTGAGTTTTTTGGCGTCCACCAGCGAGGCGGTACTTCCTAAGTAAAGCCAATTGTGTATGACGTGGATGTCAGTGCGGAGATCCGCTTTCTCAATCAGACCGATGGGGCCTGCGTATGGCCAGCACTCGATACGCTGATTCTCTAGTTGCTGTTTGAGTCGATCGTTATGCTGCGCCGCAGTTTCGACCCCGCAGCATGCTCCGGCGCAGCGCTTCAGCATGTGCCGAAAACAAGGGCGATCTCCTTGGTTTTTTTCAAGCCCTAATAGGCTTAAACAAAGTTTTGACTCATCTGCCATGCCTTTGAGCGCTTCGATAGCAGCATGTCGGCTAGCAAATAAGCCGTAAAGATCCGGTGTGTGTGCAAAGTCGATATCTCTTGAGTAAACCACTTCGGGCCTGTCGCCTTGTAGGCGGATCGAGCACATTTGACGTGTACGACGTAATTTTTGATTAAACAGTGGTTGCTGTTCTTTGATTAATTGCGCTTCGAGCAAGAGAGCACCGATTTCCCCCGCGGTTTGAATGCAAGTGATTCGTTGTGTTTGACGAAGCATCCTGGCCTCATCGAGTGTCCGAAAGTGAGACATGACGCGCGTTCGGATATTGATACTCTTCCCGATATAGAGCGGCAGACTCTCGGATGAGCCGTGAAAGATGTAAATGCCTGGAGATGGAGGCAGGTTGTCTAAATACTCACGTAGATGCTCGGGGTAAGCGTAACCTGACGTGGGATCAAAATCTGGATGTCGTCGTGTGCGCGGCATACGCTAGTGTGTCGAGTAGCTGAGCGCGACGGCCTCCGCTACTTTGATGCCATCGACACCCGCTGACAAAATTCCGCCTGCATAGCCTGCACCTTCTCCTGCAGGGTAGAGCCCTTTGATGTTTAGGCTCTGATAATCATCGCCGCGAGTAATGCGTAACGGTGAAGATGTGCGTGTCTCAACGCCGGTGAGCACAGCATCATGCATGGAAAAACCTTTGATTTGGCGTTCAAACGCAGGCAACGCTTCACGAATAGCTTCAATCGCATAGCTTGGCAAGCTAGTCGCTAAGTCTGTGAGGTGCACACCTGGTTTGTAAGAGGGGATCACGCTACCGAATGCGGTGGAAGGCCTTCCTACTAGAAAATCTCCAACGAGCTGACCGGGGGCCTCGTAGGTGCCACCACCCAGTTCAAAGGCCTTGGACTCAATGGCGCGCTGAAACTCAATTCCCGCCATCGCATCGCCTGGGTAGTCAGCAGGTGTGATGCCGACCACAATGCCAGCGTTTGCATTGCGTTCGTTACGTGAGTACTGGCTCATGCCATTGGTGACTACACGGTTTGGCTCCGAAGTGGCTGCAACCACAGTGCCGCCAGGACACATGCAGAAGCTGTAGACGCTGCGTCCATTATTGGCGTGATGGACGAGCTTGTAGTCTGCGGCGCCGATTAATTTATTACCAGCGTGTGGACCTAAGCGAGCGCGATCGATCATAGATTGGGGATGCTCGATACGAAAGCCAACTGAAAACGGCTTGGCTTCCATGTAGACGCCTGCTTCGTGCAACACTTTGAAGGTGTCTCGTGCGCTGTGTCCCAAGGCTAAAACGACATGATCTGCAGCAATATGCTCGCCGCTCTCGAGTCGTAAGCCGCGCAACTGTTGCTTCTCAATATCCAGACCGACGACCTTTTGCCCAAATCGAATCTCACCACCGAGGGCGATGATCTCTTCGCGCATCTTTTCTACAACACCGACTAGTCGGAAGGTGCCAATGTGAGGTTTGGCAACGTAAATAATCTCTTCGGGAGCGCCAGCTTTGACGAACTCACGAATAACCTTACGGCCGTAGAATTTCGGGTCTTTGATTTGACTGTAGAGCTTGCCGTCAGAAAAAGTACCAGCTCCGCCTTCTCCAAACTGCACGTTCGATTCCGGATCCAATACGTTCTTACGCCAAAGTTTCCACGTATCTTTTGTACGTTCGCGAACTGCTTTACCACGCTCGAGGACGAGCGGTTTGAATCCCATTTGCGCTAAAAGAAGGGCCGCAAAAATGCCACAGGGTCCAAAGCCAACAACTACCGGACGAAGTCTTTTAGAAAGGGTGTCGCTGGTTGCCTGGGTGACATAGTGATAGCTTGTATCTGGTGTCGGCGTGACGCGTGCATCGCCCCGGCAGCGCTCAAGTATGGCTGCAGGGTTCTTGACGGATACATCAACGATATATGTAAATGACAGTGCCGCTTTTTTCCGGGCGTCGTAGCTCCGTTTAAAAATCTCAAAGCCGAGCAGGTCAGTGGCAGGGATAGCTAAACGCTCAAGGATGGCGGCCTCAAGGTCCTGTGGCGTATGGTTAACGGGTAAGCGTAATTCGGTGATGTGAATCATAGGATGCAACGATACACAAATTTCTTGCCAATTGGCGGCGACGGGCTAAGCTGAAATCTTTAAAATGGTAAAGTTTTCTAGATTATTTTAAGAAAAAAGAGGTTGGGATGAATTCAGGACTGAAAGGGAAGGTCGCACTTGTAACGGGTGGCTCTAAAGGCATCGGATTTGCCATTGCACAGGCACTGGCAGCCGAGGGCTGTCATCTAAGACTTGCAGCGCGCGATATCGTTTCCCTAAACGAGGCACGTGATCGCATTCAGGCAGCATACGCGAATGACGTCAAGGTGCAATCTGCTAACTTGTCCGAACCAGGTGCAGCCGAAATCTTAGCTGCGGCATTTCCTGAGACCGATATCTTGGTGAATAGCGCTGGCGCCATTGCAAGAGGCAGTTTGCTCAATGTGGATCCAGCAGGTTTTCGTGAGGGATTTGAGGGCAAGGTGACCGCGAGTATGATGCTCAGCCGCGCGCTCTATCCTCAAATGATGTCACGCAAGTACGGCGTGATTGTGAACATCATTGGAATTGCTGGTGAGAAACTCAATCCAAATTCTATTGGTACTTCAGTTGCGAATGCGGCCTTGATTGCCTTCACTAAGGCATTTGGTGCAGAGAGCGTTGATCACGGTGTTCGTGTGGTCGGGATCAATCCCGGTTTGATTCATACCGGACGAACGGACAACCTGCTGAATCCGAAGACGGAAGTCGATCGTCAGGCTTATGCCAAAGTCATGGCGAATTTACCGTACGGGCGCATGGGCAAGCCGGAGGAAGTGGCAAGCCTAGCTGTATTTTTGGCTTCTGATGCAGCGAAGTACATCAGTGGTGACGTGATCTCAGTCGATGCGGGCACGCGCTTTCGCGCGTAGCCCTATCGTACTTACTCTGGCTTGATGCCGATCTGTCTGACCAGATCGCCCCAAACTTTGTCTTCTTTTTCGACAAATTTGGCGAATTGCTCAGGTGTATCGGTACTGCTTTGTGCGCCGATCTCTGCGATGCGTTTGACCATTGCGGGTGATGCCATGATTTTCATGACCTCGGCGTGTAAACGATCTACGATCGGCTTGGGTGTGCCAGCTGGTAGGAACAAGGCGTACCACTCGTAAAGTTCAAAGCCCGGAAAGCCTGACTCCGCGATGGTAGGGATGTCACTTAATGCCGCAGGGCGCGTGGCACCCGTCGTTGCGATAGCCCGTAGCTTACCGCTCTTGACGTGTGGGATCGTCGAGGTCGGGCTATTGATAAGCATTTGAATATGTCCAGCGAGTAGATCGGTTAGTGCGGGACCACCCCCCTTGTAACCGATCTCGGTGATATCCACTGCAGCCAGTTTGATCAGGTACTGCATCGATAGTTGACCAGAAGTCAATCCACCAGGGGTGCCATAAGCGAGTGAGCCTGGCTTAGCTTTGGCGATCGCGATCAGCTCTTGCAGTGTCGTAGCCGGTACATTGGGATTCACCGTGAGGATGCCAGGCATCAGTGCCAACATCGCTAATGGGATGAAGTCCTTTTTTGAGTCGTAGGGCAGGCTTTTGGTGATGTGTGGATTAATCGCATGGGCGCTAATAAAGAGACCGATAGTGTGTCCATCTGGTGCGGCTTTAGCGACTTCGCGCGTTGCGATGGTGCTATTGGCACCTGGTTTATTGACAACTAGCACCGGCTGACCCAGCGCTTTGGAGAGGTCTGGGGCAATCGCTCGTGCTAAGACGTCTGAGGTACCTCCGGGTGCGAAGGTTACGATGAGTTGAATAGGTTTAGTCGGCCAGTCAGTTTGAGCGTGGCTCGATAAGGTAAAAGCTGCGGCTGTTATCGCAAGCATGGTCTTAAGGTGTTTCATGCGTAGTCTCCGTCACATGTCATTGTTATGTTTATTAACTGATATGTTATTTCAAAATCTCTTCAGTGTGAGCACCGAGCCTCGGGCTAGTGTTCTCAGTGTTCCCACTCAGAAAAACAGAACTGATGGGGGTCGGTAAGGCCGGTATCCGTGCGCCTCCCGGCGTTTGGAGTCCGCGACTGAATACGCCACGCTCCTTAAAGTGTGGATCGCTCACGGCTTGTTCTAAGCCGATCACCTCGGTGACACAGGTGTCTTTGCCCTCAAACTTGTTGAGCCAGTAAGCTGCGGGATGTTGCGCGATGATCTTGGCGATGCTTGCTTTGACTAGAGCTGGATTGTCGATATTTTCCAGTTCGGATGCACCAAGGACGGTCAAAAAGTTATTCCAAAATTTATCCTCTAGCGGCGCGGCAGCAAGATACTTGTCGTCCGCTGTTTGATAGATCTGATAGCGTGGGCTACCGCCGGTGACCAATTCGCCCCCGCCTCGAGGCCATTGGCCAGCAGCCCATCCTGCTCCTAGGCCCCAGTACATCAATGGGAAAAGATTGTCCGACATCGATATATCCAGATGGCATCCACTACCTGTTTTGTCGCGAGTGCGTAGCCCAAGCAAAATATTCATCACAGCGGGATAGGCGCCAGCGGCGAGATCTGCCGTGAGTACAGGTGGAACGACCGGCGCACCTGAGGGATCGCTACTCAAGCGCACCATGCCGGTTCTTGCTTGATAGTTCATGTCGTGGGCGGCGACTTGTGCATACGGGCCGAACTGACCGAATCCGGTAATTGAACAGTAAATGATGCCCGGGTTGATTGCTTTGGCCGCGTTATAGCCGAGTCCCAAGCGATCCATCACGCCGGGGCGGAATTGTTCGACGATGACGTCTGCTTCGGCGATCAGTGCTTCAATTTTCTTGCGGATTCCTGGATCTTTGAGATCTGCAACGATTGATTTTTTACCGCGATTTAACAGACAAAAATTGATACTGTCGAAGCCCGATTTGGGCTCGTAGTCGCGCATGTCATCCCCGGTTGCGCGCTCAATCTTGATGACATCAGCCCCTGCATCGGCTAGTAACAAGGTGCACATGGGACCTGGAAGGAGAGTGCTGAAGTCCAGTACTTTGACGCCTTCAAGAGGTTGCATCATCATCCTCAATCAAAAGATTCTTCTTCAGCCAGGCATTACGTGCCCGTCGGGCAGGTGCGTAGGCCTCTTGGCCAAGTTGCTCATACAGGTCTTGAGTCACTTCAAAATGGTGATGGAGCCCCGAGCGATTTAGTAGAGCAATAGGGCCGTCTGGATAGCCGAGACCGAGCCTAAGTGTCATGTCCATATCGTTAGCCGATGCTAAGCCTTCGTCCAAACGACGTAATGCTGCGTTGTAATAAGGCCGCACTAGTCTATTCAAGATTCGGCCGGGGAAGTCGTTACATACCGCTACGACTAGCCCTGCTGCCTCGAACGCAGCGCGTGCGGCAGTGAGTGCCTCAGCGCTGGTGTAGGGTTTGCGCACAAGCTCAACTAGTTTAGTAGGCTCGTCATCACCTAAGCGAAAGCGTGCGAATCCCACGACATTCGTTGGGCCGTCGTCATCATCGATATGAACACCTAGGCACTCATTGCCTAATTCAATCGCAACGAACGTCGCCGCCTCATGATCGAACACCGAATTCGAAAACGCTTCGGCGGCATCGTGTCCGATGTAGACCAAGCTTGGCGCGGCTGAATCTGCTTGATTAATAAAAGCGTGTTTGCCTGGAAAACTATGGCTGTCGCCGGCTGCAATGATTTGATAGCTCATGCTGTCAGGCTCCAAAAATCTTGTTGCTGTCGTAGGTGTGGAAGCCTTTGCCGGACTTGCGTCCTAGACGGCCAGCACCGATCATGCGTTTGACGAGTGGTGGGCAGGCCGCACGTGGCTCGTTTGTTACGCCATGGAGTGCTTCGCATAGCAGTAGTTGCGTATCCATGCCAACCATGTCGAGTAACTCCAGAGGACCGAGTGGGTAACCCAGCGCTGTTTTGACTGCGAGATCGATGTCAGCAGGTTCCGCAACGCCTTGATCTACGAGGTTGATCACATCGTTGTGCCAAGGCACCAGAAAATAGTTCAAAATGAATCCGGGCGTATCGCGCGTGCGCACTGGACGTTGTCCTAATGCTTCGCAAATCTTCCATGCTTTCTCAAACGTTTCATCTGAGGTATTCATTCCCGGCGACATTTCAACCAGTTTCATCAATTGCGCAGGCAGGCAAAAGTGCATACCTACAAAACGATCGTCGCGGCCTGTCCCACCAGCGATTTCGGTAATCGAGATGGTTGAGGTGTTTGAGGCAAAAATCGTATGCGTTGGGCAGACCTCGTTCAGCTGTTTAAAGATAGCGTGTTTTACTTTGAGATCCTCAAAAACAGCCTCGATAACTAAATCGCAGTCGCTAAAGTCTTGAATATTTGTAGTCGTCAAAAACTGCGACATGATCAATACATCTTCGCCCTCAGCAAGCTTGCCTCGTTCGACTGATTTTTTGAGGAAGGCTGCTGCTTGTTTACGCGCGTTCTCCAATGGCTCGGGCTTCAAATCGTAGATGCGAGTTTTGAAGCCAGCTCTTGCCGCTACGATGGCGATGCCGGTCCCCATGGTGCCGCAGCCAACAATCCCGATGGTTTGCTTACTATTCATTTCTTGTCCTTGCGTAAAAAGCTACGCCCAATCAGTTGTCGATGGACTTGGTTAGTGCCTTCCCAAATCTGAGTGATCTTTGCGTCGCGCATTAGTCGCTCGACACGGTAGTCCTTGCAATAGCCATAACCTCCGAGAAACTGAACGGCGTCAGTTGCCATGCGCATCGCAAGGTCGGTCGCTTTTAGCTTTAGGATGGATGCCTCGATGCCCACGTCGGGTGCGTCGTCTTGTATCAGCTGCGCGACGCGCCAAAGCCAAGATTCGACCAAGACAAGTTCTGCTGCGAGGTCAGCCACATTAAATTGCAGTCCTTGAAATTCGAGCAAGCGTTTGCCTGATTGACTGCGGTTATTCATATACTCGATAGCGTCTTCAAAGGCGGCGCGAGCAATGCCCAGCGCGTGTGCGGCGACGCTTGGTCGTGATTTGTTTAGTGAGGCCAATAGGATCTTCAAGCCATCGCCAGGCGCGCATAAGAGATTTGCACGAGGAATGCGTGCATTGTCGAACGCAAGCGATGCGGTGCCTGACGCGCGTGTGCCCATCTTGTCCTCAGTCCCCGTAATGCTAAAGCCGGGCGTACCTTTCTCTAGGACAACCGCAGAGATAGATTCTTTACTTCCTGGAATTTCACTCCATTTGCCAAACATGATGTAGAGATCGGAGACATCCCCGTTGGAAATGAAAATTTTGCTTCCGTTGATGATGATTGAGTCACCGTCTGGCGTGAACGTCGTTTTCATGCCCGTCGCATCGGATCCTGCGGTGGGCTCTGTGATAACCAGAGAGGCGAGACCTCCTTCAGCGATGCGCGGCAGCAGCCGTCTTTTTTGTTCTTCGTTACCGAAGTCCATTAAGGGCTTGATCGCATGAAAATTGGTCGCCCAGATAATCCCTGTAGAAGCGCACGCTTGACTGATTTCGCGCACGCACGCGAGATAGCAGGCATAGGATAGTGGTGCACCGCCATATTCTTCAGGAATGAACATCGCGTTCAATCCGAGAGCGTTAATTTCTTGAACGTTATCCCACGGAAATTCGCCTGACTTATCGTATGCCGCAGCGCGTGGTGCAATTTTTTCGCGTGCGAGCTGTCGGACAGAGTCTAAGAGCATTGACTCTTCTTGCGTCCATTTTTGTGATGCGTCTAATCGGCCTAGTACATTCATATTGAGTATCCGAAATTATTGCAACATGCCGTGTCCACCATCAATGTAGATGGTTTCTCCCGTCATGTAGGGTGAATTCAGTACAAAGAGTGAGGACACAAGCTGACCTACATCTTGCGCATTACCCGGCACGCCGGCGGGGATGCGTTTGGCAAGAAATTCACCAAGTGGGCCTTTCTCTATCATTTCACGGTTGAAGTCGGTCTGGATGTAACCAGGTGCCACATTCAACACGCGAATCCCTTTCGATGCCCATTCCACCGCCATGCAGCGAGTCATGGCTGCGACTGCTGCTTTGGTTGCGCAATAAGTCAGATGTTGTTTAATGCCGAGCTTATCGAAAAATGAACCAATGTTGACAATGAGACCACCCTTGTTCTCAAGAAGAAGCGGATAGGCGACCTGACTGGCTGCAAGAACAGAGTATGCGTTAACGTCCATGACGTTTTTGAACTCTTCCTCAGGGATGCTCTCGACACGACCTTGAGAATGGATACCGGCATTGTTCACTAAACCAACAATCGGTTGTTTCGAGCGTTGCTGCACATCAGCGAAGGCGGCTTTAAGTTGCTCTGGACGACTCACATCGCACTTCACACTAAACCACTGACTACGATCGGTGTCGGTTGCGTTTTCGATCTGTGGCATTTCGCCCGAGCGCGAAAGGCATCCCACGGTGTAGCCGGCGCGCGCTAGTTCAAGTGAGATTGCAGCGCCGATTCCGCGGCTAGCGCCCGTCACAATGACACAGCCTTTTTGATTTTTGTTTGCCATCTTTATTGGTCCTTAAAGGCAGGCGGACGCTTTTCTAGAAATGCAGTCATGCCCTCGGTCGCGTCCGCGGAGCGAAATGCCAGCGTTGAGCAGTCACGCTCGATTCGCAGCCCCTCAGCCAGAGTTGTTTGCAACCCGCGTTGAATTGCCTGCTTGGCCATATCGAGCGCAATCAGTCCATGTTTCAGGTACGGCTTTAGAAACTCACGACCTACCGCAGCGGGATCGTTGGATTCCACGACTCGTGTGACTAGCCCAATACGTTCGGCTTCCGTCGCATCTACTGTACGGGCCGATAAAATCATGTCGAGTGCACGATCTTGACCAATCAAGCGTGGCAAGCGTTGTGTTCCGCCATAGCCTGGGATAAGCCCGAGTTTAAGTTCGGGAAGCCCCATTTTGGCTCCTGGCATTGCAACGCGAAAAGTGCAAGAGAGGGCGAGCTCAAGCCCTCCACCGAACGCGTAGCCATGAATGACTGCGACGGAGGGAACGCGTAAGGCAGCGAGGCGATCAAATACGCTTTGGCCGAAGCGAGCACCTTCATGCTCTTGCATGAGCGTGCGTCCCATCAGCTCATTAATATCTGCGCCCGCACAAAAGGACTTCTCGCCCTCTCCGGTCACAAAAACGCCACGCACTTGACCGAGTTCAATGGCTTGCTCTATTTTTCCTAATGCTTGATCGAGCTGCCCGAGTATTTCAAAGCTCAGCGCATTCAGTGCTTTGGGCCGATTGAGGTGTAGGTGTGCAAGCTGATCGGTAATGCTTAGTTCGATGGCCATAGTAGCCTCCTATGTGCTGCGAGCAGTTTCGGGATTCTTCCAGCGGACGGGTGTCGGTTGGATGTCACCACGCTTTGCCATTTCTATGAGCTCACGCTTGAGAATCTTGCCGCTTGCGGTCAATGGAAATGCTGGCATAACAATAAAAAATTCCGGCATGTCATATTTGGATAGACCAACAGTGTGCAAGTGTTGCAGGACTTCTGCGGGGTCTAGGGCACCCTCGGTTCGTTTCAGTACTGCAAGGCACACGCGTTCGCCTAGTCGATCATCCGCGATCGGAAAGGCGGCCGCCTTGGCGATATTTGGGTGTCGATGGGCGAGGTCTTCAATACGTGCGGGATGGATATTGTGACCGCCTCGTATGATTAAGTCTTTTTTGCGTCCAACAATTTGTAGGCAGCCCTGCGCGTCAAGAACGCCAAGGTCGCCACTCATGAACCAACCAGAGCGATTAAATGAGCGCTCTGTAGCGGTTTGGTCGTCAAAGTAGCCCAATGTCAGCACGCCACCGCGCCCACCGATTTCTCCGACTTCTCCGACTGGAAGCTCATTGTCCGGATTCTCAGCATCAAAAATACGAATTTCATAGCCAAGTCCAGAGCGACCGCAGGTTGCGACAATGGTGTTTGTAGGATCTGTGGGCAAAGTGTATTGATGCGAGCCGTTCTCGGTCATCCCATAGACATTTTGCGGTGTAATGCCTATGCGTAAAAATTGCTCCGCAACTTCTCTCGGAATCGGAGACCCTGCCATATAAAATGATTTGACTTGGCCAAGCGCAGTAAGACCTCGCTTACGAAACTCATCCAAAATGTCCATCGCATGAGTCGGTACGCCCATTACGTAGGTCGCTCCGCTTTCGATGATCCAGTCGATCGCAGGTGTTCCCGAAGCGTAGTTGTGAATGGCGAGCTGCATGCCAGCACTTAACCATTGTTCTGCTGCTACGGTTCCTATATGGTGACTGAGCGGGCTGAGCGTCAGCAAAATCGTCTCAGTGTTGTGATGCCAGTCTTTCACCATACTGCGGCCATTCGCCAGCAGTGTATTGTCACTGTGCATGACCCCTTTTGGTAGTCCAGTTGTTCCCGAGGTGAATGCTAAGTAAACGATCTTGTCCGGATTGATGAGCGGAGCAGGTTGTGAATCAAGGTTGTCTGCTCGTTTAGGAAAGGATAGTGTTCCCGCCTCAATGGGCGCATCTTGATTGAAATGCTGACCCGAGACAAAGGTGGCGCGCAGTGATTTCACTTGTTCAAGTTTGCCAAAGATCGGTTGCTTCGCAGCGTCAGATCCGTAGTTTGGAGTCGTGAAGAACGCCTTGCAATCCACGCGCTTTAAAAGTGTGACGATCTCATCGGTCGTGTAACTTTGATGCAGGGATGGACAGCACACGTAACCATTGCGTGAGCACGCCAGCAAAATCATGACACTTTCCACTCGGCTTGGTAGCCAGATCGCAACTCGATCGCCGACTTTCAGTCCGGCGTTGTGCAGGGTAGCCGCCAGGACTTCGACTGCGCGAAGGACTTCAGACCAGGTCAGGGTAGTAAAGTTATCGCGTAATGCGACAGCGTTTGGCCTTTGTGAGGCATGCTTCGCCAACAGGCTGAACATTGTGTCGTGCTGCCAAACGCCGCTTGCGTAATGCTCGCGTGTTTTTTGTGGATCATGCAAAGTCAGCATCATGATCGGATGATTCCTTTAGGCGCAGACAAGCGTTATTGACCAAATTTGGAGGCATCGGGTTTGCGTCGTTCCGCAAACGATGCAGCCATTTCGTCATGCTCCGCCGTGTCGAGGTAGCCGCGTAAGAGCAGGTCGTGCGCCATACGCGACAGCCCACTCACTCCACCGTGGCGTGCATTAAACGCGGCTTTGATCGAGGCGAGGGCGAAGGCGCCGCGGTCGGCGATTTCAAGCGCCCACTTGCGAGTTTCTGCGCGTAAGTCGGCTGCGGGAACAACCCGGTTGATGAGACCCATATCGAGCGCTTGTTGAGGTGAGATCTTCGGATTCGAATACCACATCTCCTTCGCTCGTTTTTTGCCAATTAAGTCCTCTAGATACCAAGTGCCGTAACCTGCATCAAAACTACCTACCATCGGCCCGACCTGGCGGAACATGGCATTGTCGGCTGCGATCGTTACATCACATACCATTTGCAAGACATTACCTCCGCCAACTGCGTAGCCATTCACTGAAGCGATGACTGGTTTTTGTAGGCGATCAATACTTTCATACATTTCAAGTGTTGGGAGAACGCCTGCATAGAGTTGCGTCTCTTCCATTCCGTCTTTACGACCACCGAGACAAAAAAAGCGATCGCCAGCACCTGTTAAGACGATGACGCGAGTTCTGGTTTCGCGTCGGATTTCGTTGATGCAATCGCGAATTTCATGGCACATCTTTTCCGTGAACATGTTGCCATCTTGCGGGCGATTTAAAGTAATCGTTCCGATCGGGCCATCTTCTTCGTAAATGATTTCATCGAATTTCAATTTAGGTCTCCTGCGAATAAAGTTTGAATTGTTGAGTTATGCGGAAATGTATCTGATCTAAAGCTGAACGCTTGTGCTGCCGATGCCGTCAAATTGTGCAGTGACAAGATCTCCGGCTTTCGCGGCGGGCATCCCGCACCAGCTTCCTGTTGTGACGACAGATCCTGCAGGCAAAGACTTATTGCCCGCCGTCGCGTGTCTTACCCAAAACGGGATGACCCAGCGGGGGTCCTGAAGCGAATGCGTTCCGATAAATTCGAGTGGTTTTTGATCGCCGATTTTGACGGTGCAGCGCTGCTTAGACCAGTCACGGTGCACCTCGCGATCGCTGTAAGGAATCCAGTCGCCTAATACCAGTGCGCCATGCGATTGCATGTCGGCCAGTTTGAGTAATGGCGAGGCGTCATCGATCTGGTCCCAGCGCGAGTCCACGATCTCAATCGATACGGTCAGCGCGTCAATCAGCCGATGGCCCTGTTCTTGCGTCATGCCCATTGCTTCTTCATGCGTTACGGTTCGGTTCGTTTTGAAAGCAATTTCAATTTCGATGAGGCGAATGTTGAAGGCGTGAGAGCTTGCTTGTGCTGGACTCGACCAAACGCCTGAATCAAGCAGAGCTGTATTCGCAATGTCGCCTAGACGTGAAGGGCCACCTGCCTTCCAGTATTTGGCGGGCGTACGTTGGTTCGCCGCGATCGCTTCTAGCACTTGCTCTTGAACAGCTTGTGCCTCCTGAGCATTTTGTAGCGCACTGAGCAACGGCTTAGGGTCGACAGGCTGTTGCGTAGTCCGAGCTAATACCAGTGCTTGGGTGACGGCGGCGATATGCGGATTTGTCATGAAATTTCACTATGTAGTCGGGAATCAAGGATAATCCAGATCTCTCTTCGCCGGCACCCCGGCTGCGTCCACAATCTAAGAATTCCTATGGCTCTGCGTGCAACGATTTACAAGGCTGAACTGAATGTGGCTGATTCGGATCGTCACTACTACGGAACCCACGCTTTAACCCTTGCGAGGCACCCGTCTGAGACCGATGAAAGAATGATGGTGCGGCTGTTAGCGTTCGCTTTGCATGCGCAAGAGGATCTGGCTTTTACTAAAGGGTTGAGCGAGACGGATGAGCCTGATGTGTGGCTCAAGGATTTGACCGGCGCTATCGATCTCTGGATCGAAGTTGGTCAGCCTGATGAACGTCGTATCCTCAAGGCATGCGGCCGCGCTAAACAAGTTGTGGTGTATTGCTATGCTGGACATAACAGCAAACTTTGGTGGGACTCGGTGCGCAATAAGCTTGAGCGGACTCGTAATCTCCGTGTCGTTTGTTTGCCATCGGATCGCACGAAGGAACTCGCATCCTGGGCGCAACGTACGATGACTATTCACGTAAATATTCAGGACAGCGAATTATTCGTCTCCAGCGATCAGGGGCAGCTGATGCTGGAGCAAGAGGTCTGGAGGGAATGATCAGCACCACGCTATGCGTGAGGCTGATCATGAGTTTTTGCGTGTGAACGCTGCTGCGTTAGACGCCCATTTGCGTGGCAAGATCGCGAATATCTTCCGCTACGATGTCCCAGTTCTCAGTGGCAACCAAGTTGGTTTTTTGCTCAGGTCCGTGTTCTGTCGGACGAGGCCAGAAGGCCGTCTTCAGTCCAGCCTTGCGCGCCGCCGCTAAATCATCATTGTGTGCGGCACACATCATGACTTCGCCGGGATCAAGCTGCAGTATCTTGGCAACGCCTAAATACGACTGGGGCTGAGGCTTATAGCAACGAAAAACCTCGGTCGATAAATTTAGGTCCCAAGGTAGTCCAGTGTGTTTGGCGATATCCGTTAAGAGCGACACGTTTCCGTTTGATAGCGGTGCAATGATGTATTTGCTTTTGAGTCGCGACAGGCCTCCGACCGCATCAGGCCAGCCATCTAGACGGTGCCAAACTTTATTGACGTGCTGTCGTTGCTCTTCAGTCATTCTTTCAAGACCAAACTCCGGCAGCAACTGGTCGAGTGACTCACGATGTAGGACGTCCAGAATCGTCCACTCTCGCTGTCCGCTTCGAACTTTTTCCATCGATGGCTGATAAAGCGAGCGCCATTTCACGGCTAGCGCCGTCCAATCACATGAGTACCCGTTGTCTGCGCCCCAGCGAGTGAGGTCACGCGTGATACTGCCACGCCAGTCAACGACGGAGCCAAATGTGTCAAACACCATGGCCTTAACGGTAGAGGTTAGGGTGGACATGGTTACATTACCGCCGAGGTGCCACCGTCAAGATTGACGCTGCTCCCCGTCACGTAGCTTGAGGCTTCGGATGAGAAGAACGCCACCACGTTTGCAACTTCTTCGGCTCGACCGACACGACCGAGTGGAACCTCTTTACCTTGCTTTTCGTACAGTTCTTCAACTGGAATGCCAGCTTTAGCGGCTTTGCGCTCATGTTGGCCTGCACGGATCAATCCGATACAGACGCTGTTTACAAGAATATTGTCCGCTGCAAACTCTTTGGATAACGCTTTCGTCATGGCCAGTCCCGCTGCGCGCGTGACAGTAGTTGGCATTGACTTCGCACGAGGTTGTTTTGCGCCGATATTTGTGACGTTGATAATGCGACCCCATTTGTTCTTACGCATTTCCGGAATCGCCAAGCGTGATAAGCGGATCGCAGCAAATAGTTTGAGATCAAAGTCGGCTTGCCAGTCTTTGTCAGTGACCGATTCAAACTCGCCAGTTGCTGAGGTGCCGGCGTTGTTGATCAGGATATCAATGCGCCCGTAGGCTTTCAGCGTTTCTTGGATAATGCGCGCGCACTCTGCGTCCTGGCTGACATCAGCCGCGATCGCTAGAACTTTACCGCCCGCAGTGCGAATGTCAGCGGCGACTTGGTCTAGCAGCTCGCGACCACGAGCTACGATCACTACCGTCGCGCCTTCTTCAGCAAGTTTAATCGCGCAGGCTTTACCAATACCTTGAGAGCCGCCCGTGACGAGGGCCACTCTGTTTTTTAGTCCGAGATCCATGTGATGTCTCCGTTTAAATGTTTCTAAGTTGTTGTGTGTTTTACCGAAATACTTGCTGAATGACCAGTTGTTTTAGGTCTCTGCGGCCACTTGTCGAAGAGCTTGTTCGAATGCCTCCGCCGGCTGTGCACCTTGGAGCAGGTATTTGTTATTGA
>JACCED012224257.1_pt1 | contig 21054 bp, 29 predicted proteins | sample 7455021 | NCBI WGS metagenome assembly JACCED01 (sample SAMN15323456, study PRJNA562643) | freshwater metagenome | isolation source: river surface water | place: USA:Blue River Watershed | collected 2017-08-19
GATGCCATGATATTTTCCTTAATAAAATTGAGATGGTCTCTGTTTAATATTCGACACTACCTATTAGTGTCTAACACAAGAGTAAGTATAGCAGTACTTTTCTCTCATGTCAATAGTATTTATGCCACATGTGGGAAACCGCATATTTTTATGCGGTTTATTTACCCTTTTAGAAACGCTTTTTTGGCTTGTTTCGTTTGCGTATAGCTAGTGTTTTGTCTGCTACTTGCTTTACAGCAGCCACTTGCGGTGTGGGCATTTGTGGTAACTGCTTCTGAATCATTTTTAATATCCTTGCATCAGTAGGATCACTTGGGTTTAATTTTTGTCCACCTATTTTAATTGGCTCACTAGGCATTGTTTGCGTTTGTTGAGGTACATTAGTTGGAGCAATTGCGGGTGCGCTGGTTCCAGCAGTCGCAGGTGTTTGGGCCGCAGGTTGCGTTGTTGGTTGCTGTGTAGTCTGTTGTACCGGTGGTTGTGATTGTTGCTTACGCTGTACAGCAGGTATGTTAGTATTCTTGCCTACCCAATCAGGAGTAGTTGAAGTCGTTGTTGGTTGCTGAGGTTGTTGTGTTGCAGGTTCAATCTTACGTGGTTCAGGTTGCTTTAATGGTTTACCCATTATATCTAAACCCTTGCCTTGACCTGCAGGCCTTGCAAACTGCTTAGTCAAAGGATTGTTATATGATTTAGTAGTAACTGCACCGGGAGTGAACATACCACCTTGAGGATCAGTGCCAGACTTAGCACCTGCAGTATTTTTACCTGCATCACGGTTTGCTTGACGTTGCGCCCTTACTGCGGCTGCGGCACGGTCTCTATCAAGCTGTGATTTATAATCACCGCCCATTGGATTCTGCACACGAACAACTTCGTCAATACGCATTATCTACCTAACATACGCTTGATAGCATCTAGGTCTTCTTGACCTTCTTTTACTTTTTCTTTGTCAAGAACCTTCTTAGCATCATCAGCCATCTTCTTAGGAGTGATTGGTGTTGCTTTACCTTCTGGACCTTTTTTATCTTCACTCTTGTCCATTTCATCCAATTGACTTTCACCAACTAAGTCACCAATCGTTGCTGGCTTGTTAGCTTTAGGTCCTTTGTTACGCCATTGACCTGCTTCACCTGTAGCATAGTCACCTGCGAACTCACCATCTTCTGCAACTTCTTCTTTACTGCTATACTTAGCACGGATGTTTTGCATTGTTTTTTCGCTAGCATGTTCTTGTCCGGCTTTGCGTAGTGCATCCATACCATCTTTGCCATACTTCTTGTCGCCCAAGTATGCTTGTAGTGCGCTTTCATCAACTTCTTCGCCGGCTCTGAATCTTTTAACCATTGCTTTAAGTGCTTCAAGTTTGTCATCAGGTACATCCATATAATGATCGTGACCCATTTTCTTTGATGCTTTACGTAACGCAGAGAAGTGATCCATCTTATCATTGTTTTGCTTTGTATTATTTCTTAATGAACTATCAGCTTGACCCATGTCAACTTCGTCGGTACGCTTCTCAACATCAGACTGTGCCATGCTTGGCTTACCATGATTCATGCCACGTACACCGGCTTTCTTTTGCAAATCTTTTAATAAATCTTCATCGCTACCGCCACCTAATTTATCAAAAACTTTTTTACCAACCTTCTTAACTGTGTCCATCATACCTTCTGGTACACCTTGTGGGTTGTTACTTGTTAAGCTTTCTTCTTCAGACAAGTCGAATGCTTTCAAATTACTTTCTTCATTCTCATCATCATGTGCTAATGTCTCTGCACCAGGAGCTTCTGTTAAATCTTGTTCAGCATTGTCTGCCGCATCATCAGCTTCGTTATCTTCAATATCCAAATCACCTTCAATTAACTTATCAGCCCATTCACTCAATTCATTAACTTCCGACATTTCACTAATCTTCTTCTGTAGCTTAGATAATATTGGCATTACTGATTCAATACGTGGGTCAACTGTTTCTTGTACAAACAATTCGTTGATGTTACTTGTATCACTGTCATCTTCCATTAACGGAGGAGTCCAGCTTTCAAAGTACGCATTATAACCACGGTGACCGGCTAACTTACCTAGACTCTCACGCAATGATTGATAGTGATTAATGCCTTCAGCAATCAATTTCTGTGTGGATTCATTAAATTGACCATTGCGAGTAGCACGAACAAATCCTGCCATCTTTTGATATTCTTCACATAAGCTACCAATGTGATTCCAACGTTCATCATGTGGCATACCGCCTTCAGCAATATGTCTAGCATACACACGTGCAATGCCAGGACGATTTGTAGGAGCTAAGAATCTTTCGCCTTGTTCATTCTCAAGGAAAATACGTTCGACATTACGATAACGTTTTTCACCTTCTTCAATTTGACGACTGTGTTGTAACACAATTTTTACGCTAGGTACAGCATCACTGTAACTTGCTTTTCTGCCCATTGGGTAGTAACCTTCTGCGATTGATTCTTTTTTCTTCATATATTCCCTCTTTGCCATGTCGTGCTTTAAGTTGCTTACGTTGCGTAATTCGAAACTCAATTGATATTTCTGTGCGAATTTCTTCAAATGATTTAGTAATCGGTACCAAGATACATCACCGGACTCTGATTCTTCTTTTTCACTGTTTGCTATTTCATCACTGAAGTAGATGATTAGCTTATGCAGTCCATCAATAGAGATAGTAACTGTTCCATAGTCTTCTCCGTCTTTAACAAAGTTAAATTGAAAGACTTCAGCTTCTTCTGGTGTTGGAATTTGTTTACCTGAGGTATCTAGCATAGTAGGGTCTAGACCCTTGCTATGCAATAACTCAAATAAGTTGCGGTTTAATGATTCTGTATTTTTTGGCATAATAGTATTTATCTTTTACCTCTTAGCTCATGACCGCAAAGAACGGTAACGGAGCAACAAATTCATCGTGGTCACGTATTTGATTCTCTAAATCAAAGTGATAATCACTTAATTGCTGTAACATGCGTGTTACTAATAAGCTAGCCATAATCAAATCATCTGTATCGCCGATCTTAGCGGCGTAACTACCACCATGGGCTACGAATGCTTTCAATTCACTAATAAGACTACGACTATTTATGGTCATTTTCTTGCTTTCAACTAGTGTTTTAAACTTAGCACAGCTTGCTAGTTTGCTCTTGTTAGTTGTATTGAATCCTCTACGACCTTTACCAGTCTCACTGATAAAGATGCCAGGAATACCCGATTCTCCGTACTCGTTTAATGATACAATAGCGGCTTCTCCGATACCATTACATTCAATACTATAATAAATGTTGTTAGGTTCGCCTGTGCATTCAGCTATGTATTTGTTAATCTGAGACAATAGTTTAATTTGACTTGGAATATCGGTTTTGTTGTGTTTCCATTCACCAATCTGTTTAGTTGTATTTGCTTCAAAGATTTGAATAGCGGCTGGGTCGCCACCTGTACCTAAACTTGGATCTAATCCTACACAATAGATATTGCCTTTAGTCGGTTTATCATACCAGCGTACTTGACCGATACGACTTATAGGTTCTATGCCTTCCATCTGTATCAATGTGTTTGGATTAATCAATGTCTCGTCAGCAATAATGAACTCGCAACCAATCTCTCGGTTGAAACGATCCTCACCCAACTGAGCTTTCATCTCTTTAGCCCATTGCTCATCACGTCCGGGCTGTTCATTCCAGTATGCTCTGTAAGAACGGAATCCATTCACACCTAGTTCTGTCGTATTACCAAACTCATCTTCAGTCTTGTTGGCACCTTTCCAAATCAATGCGAATTGATCCTCGTCACTGTTTGGTGTACTTGTGATAATCGCTTTACCACCAGTTGACAATGTAGGAGTAATAGCCGTCCAGAATTCTTTAGCGATACTTGGTCTAACGAATGCAAACTCGTCTAGGTATAGTAGTGTAATAGACATACCACGACCTGTATTTTCAGTAGTTGTTGCTGATACAATACGAGATCCGTTTTCAAAGTCTAATGAGCCTTTGTTGTATGTTGTCACACCTGCTTTAATATGATCGGGGCAGTTTTCATATGCATAGCGTATGCGTTGCATAATCTCTTGTGCACCGGTATACTTGTGTGCCGCAACTAAGATTGTAGAATCAGGGACAAACATAGCATACCAAAGAAGATATCCTGCGGCTGATGTTGATTTACCTGATTGTCGAGGCATCAAGCTGATACTATAACGATATCTATGATAGGTGTCGATTAATCGTTGCTGATATGGCCAGGGATGATACAACATAGACCCTTTTGTAGGGTGTTGTATGTAAAAGAAGTTATCCATAAAATATAGATAACCTGTATTTGGGTCACAGCATTTAATAAAATCCTGTAGTTCTTTATCAGTTTTAAAAACGGTTTTAGTATAAGGATTCTTTACTAATGATGGTGCATTACTTAATGGCTTATTACTCATAATGAGTATTTATTTGGGTTACGTGTTGGCGATTAATATAATACCATACTGACACGTACACGCAGTACCCGAGACAGAGGCATACATAGTAACATCAAGGTCGGTTTTCTCGGGTAATGCTAAAGGAACTACAAATGTGTAGTTAAAGGTAGATTGATACAACAAGAATGTCATTGCTGTTTGGAAACTTCCGCCGTATGGACGATATTTGAATTTACCAGTACCGTCATTGCCTTTACCCATATTAGCAGATCCGTGAATTATATAGGCAGTATAGCCTGCAGGAACGGTATATTGTGCCATTTGAGCAAGACCGAAGTCCTCAGCAATGCGTGCCACTACCGTTGCACTACGGGTAGCAGTGATAACCCCTACGTTAGTGCTCACCGTTCCAAAATAATGAAACGTATTGATTCGTATAAAACTATTGGTAGTAACCACCGGGGTAGTTCCATTAAGTGTCACTATTTCAGTTATTTGGGCCCAGTCGCTTGCTCGTAATCCCACGATCTCTAGAGTCCCCGTATCACTCGCACTTGTACTAACACAACTTAGTGTTCCACCAGTACTCCAGCTTGACCAAGGATATAGATTGCTTCCACTCCATAAACTTTCTTCTGTATTATTAGTGATGCTAGGATTCCATCCTGCTTTGAATACTGATGTAGTTCCCGGAATCAGGCCACGAGCAATATTCATTTCATAGGTGCTATCAGCAATGGTAAGGTCTGTTGCTTGATTGTCAATGTTTATATTACCACTAACAACCCAAGGATCGGTTCCTTGAGTGACTTCTACTGTTTGTCCTGCATCGATGGTGATGTTACCTGCGATCGGCATATATGGAACTGTCAAGTTACCTGATGTACCTATCTCAGATATATGACAGTCTACATTGCCGGGTATAACAACATTACCCTCAATAACGATGTTACCAGTGAAGCCAGTACGGACATATACATTACCCGATGCTTCATCTAATGCTAATGCTTGATTAATGTTGCGTAAATACCACGGCGCAACGTTACTTGGTTCTGGATAGGCCATAAAAAAATACTCACTTGTTAGTGAGTATTTATCGTTTTTACTTGATATCTAGCGGTCTTGCTTTAGTGACTAAAATGCAGTAGAATTTTTCTTTTGCAGTAAAATCTTCACCCTTTTCATTCTTACCCTGAATGTCAAATTCTAAGTTATTGAATACATCAATATCAAAACCACATCGTGTTATTAACGCTGCCAATTGATTTTGACCTAGAATGCTATAGTGATTTAAGTTAAACTCATGTCCTCTTTCACAGTCTGGAGCAGGTACTTCAATGTACATCTTTGCACCTTGCTTTAATAAGCGATTGTATTCCATCAAACTAAAGATAGGATATGGGCTATGTTCTAATGCATGACGTAAGAAGATGAAGTCAACACTTTCATCAAAGTAACCATCTTTTTGTGGGATAAAGCTTAAGTCATACTTTGAAATTCTGTGTCCTTTATCTTCGCAAATCTTGATATCACCCGGACTTAATGTTACGCCAGTAACATCAGTGTATTCACGCTCTTTCATTGCATCTAAGAAATATCCAGGGCCACAGCCTAAATCCAATATCTTAGCATTTTTTGGCAAGTTTAATGGGTCGATGTATTTGTTTACAACTTCTTTGGTAAGATTTTCATGCATCGGACTAACTCCCTCATCATAGATGTGGGCAGTGTACAACCATTCGTTGTAAAATTTTAATTTGATTAAGTCGAGGGTGTTGTTAATGTCAATCATTGAGATTCCTGTAATTTGATATAATTACTTATTCTCAACACTAACAGTGAAATTATTTTCTTTTGTAGCCCTTGAAGGGTTTTATTGTACTCTGTGTATTAGTTGACGCTAATTCTTCACTATTTAGGTCACCTTTGTTCAAATCTTTATATGTAATACCAGCAGCCTTATATGCTAACTTAAGCATAGCTTGTTCTTCTTTAGTGTAAGGGTGTGCTGTATTGTTTTTTCCTACCCAACTTTCGCTATCCATCTCTATTGGATTTACACCATCACTACATGCAACTGCCATCATTACACGATTCAAATCATAAGTACGGTCAAATTGATTATCTGCAAAAATGTTTAATCCACGTGTAGGCTGTTGCTGACGCTTAGTTATTTTGCCTTTACTATTTTCAAATACAAACTCTGTTGCTCTCATTTTCTCTTGTATCCTTTAAAGGCGTTAACTGGTGACTTAGTTACAGTGTCGTCCATCTCGTCACTTGTAGGAGTGCTAACTGCTTTCTTACCCGACTTGCCTATTTTACTTAAAGCTTTATCAATTAATTGACCTACTTCAGGATCCATAGAACTTACAATCTGATGTTCTCCCCAATCAGATTCTGCTTTAAATTCAGGTTTATAACCATTTTGTACATGGTCATTACCACTTTCTCCTCTAACAGCAGCCATAGCTACACCGAATCTATATAACTGATAAAAGTCTTGATTTTTTAATTCAGGGATAATAAATGTATTTGGCAATGACTTAGCTACAATGGCTAAAGCATCATGTGCATCATCTAATTTCTGTTCAGTTATAAATTCTCTCGCTCTCATATTATCCGTTTTCAGTTGTGATTTCAAATTCATCTTCAGTATCAAGCACTGAATCAGTATATCCATCTAATGCAATATTTAACCCGTTTCCACTATCACCAATAAATGTTATTTGTGCGGAAACAAAGTGCAATAATACTTCGTCTACAATGGGATTAACCATTAGACGCACATTGCCGTCAAATACATCCATATTGTAGCGTGTTAATGCGTTACCGAAGAAAGTAGTACCATATCCTGTATATTTTACATTGGCACTATCATTTGATATTTGTGCTGTAATTGTAATATCTTGACTGTCAGGAGTTCCAGTGTCACTAGACCTAATCTGAAAACTAGCTTGAGTAAATGCATTAGCTGGTGTTTCAAAGATAACTTGATTAGCTGTTGTTCCGATACTGTAAGTAGTAGACGTAACAGTACCGACATAGAACAAGTTACTGAAGTTGTTATTAATCTTCTCAAATGCAATACGTAGTGGATCACCTTGACCATCGTTAGGTGTAGCACCTACGTTAATATATTCTTGATTATAGAAAGGACCAATAGCCTGCGTAAATGTCAACATCTTCGCCGTAGGATCCTCTTGTATTTCAGGGACTGATGAACCTAAATAGATATTGTTGGCATTGATAGTAATATTGCCGGAGAAATTAGAATTAGTAGTGTTTGAACTACCGTCAGGGAATTGAGTAGGGTCAACTAACTCAACACTGGCTGTAGGAGCCAGTGCAAACAAGTTTGCAAAATTGTTATTAATCTTATCAAATGCTTGGCGTAACGGATCACCGGAACCGTCATTCGGCAATGCGCCTGTGTCAATAATTTGCTGTGTCATAAAAATCCCTAGATATAGTATTTATCTATATCAAGCTAACTCTTAGGTTGCTATAGGATAGGGATGATTTGTAGAACGTTGCTAAAACAGTAAATGGACTGATAATATACTACTATTTTGCAGTACTATCATAGATTTTCTTTTGTGCATTATACCAATCTTGCCAACCATCAACTTTAGTTGAGCATTCATAATACAATGAGTAGTTGTGAACTACGACTTTTAGCATATCTGTGATGGAAACTTTATCCCCCTCAATCTTCTTGAGGTCTTCACATTTCTTCATTAGTTCAGGTGTAGCATTAGGAAACTTTTGCGTGACTGGAACTGTAGTAGAGCATCCTGCAATAAACAATAATGAAACTAATAGATATTTCATTTCTTAGCCCCCGCAGCCTTGTTTAATTCTGTCGCTTGATTGTGTATGTCAATCATTTCCTTAGGAACTGGACAGTTTTCAATATACTTGATTACTTCTTCTCTCCTAATTCTTTCAGGACCTTCTACTTCTTTAACTACTTCTTTTGTATTCCATCTATCAACGTACTTGATAATGTCACGACCTTTTTCTCGTACAATTTTAGTTGTTTCTACAACTTTTTCCTGTATTTCTACATTCTTGTTTGCAGATTGTGCCTCAGCTTGTGCTACTTTAGCTTCCATCTCTTTGACTTTAAGTTCCCACTCTTTATAGTCGGCTAAGCCGCCCTCAAGATAGACACCTAAGACTAAAACAAGAATACTGATAATTTGTATTGCTAGTTTATATGCTTTGATGAAAGGAATGAATCCTAGGACGAATCCTGCGATTGTGCCCAAAATACCTAATCCAAAGATTATATGTATTGCGGCTTCTGGTAATATTGATAGTATCCACATAGTATCCTTATTTATACTTTAATAGAACGATTTTACTTTATCTGCTATGTACTGGACTTCCTGATCTGTAAGTTCAGGGTACATAGGTAAACTTATTACACCCCTAGATAGCATCACACTTGTACTCAACATGTCAGGTTTTTCAATATTTTTTGCTGTAGGAAGATCTCCTAAAACATATTCATAATGAATCTTACTATCTATACCATCAGTTAATAAGTGTGTATGCAACGAATTTCTATCAGGCATGTACATTACAAACTTCTGATGTGCGTGAGGACCCTTTGTATCCGATAGACAAGTTAATGGTAGTTCTTTAAATTCGTCACACCAATACTTAGCAATCTCACTTCTGCGCTTCTGCCATTCATCAATATACTTTGTTCTGACTAATATTTGAGCACAATCTTGTTCGCTCATTTTACTATTGGTGCCTACATCATAGAAGTCAGGCTTGTTGTTGTCTCTGTATCTTGCGGCATATAGATAGAGTTTATCATCGTTAGTGACAATTGCACCACCGTTGCCACTTGATGGTAGATTCTTTGTAGGGTCAAAACTGATTGCCATACCACTACCAACCATGCCACCACATTCTAACCAGTGTTGTGCTCCATCAACAATGACTCCATAACTATCTTGGTAGTTAGAATTAGGCCATGGTCTAAGACCTGCAAATCCTACAACACAATCATATATGCCACCGACTCTGTTATGATGATGTAGAATTCCATTCTGGTCTGTATCTCCCAATTCAACATCCCATCCAGCAGTTAAAAATGCATTTAATGTAGCGGGGTATGTTAAGTTAGGAATACGAACCTTAGGATTACCTTCCATTGTCTGGTGATGTCTGATCTTTTTATATCGTGCAATAATCTCAAGTGCTTGTGTGCCACTGTGTACAGTGACTGCGTATTTTGTTTTGGTCTTGTGCTTTAACCATTCTTCAAACGAACGAGTATAGTGACCACCTACAAGTTGACCGTCTTTAAGGGCTCGGTGAGTAGCATCAAGCAACTCTTCCCCTATGTTCTTATACTGTCTTTTTAGACCAAAATGGGGAATTACTAAGCCACTCATAATATTTTTGAAATCCTTCTTCTACATCTACTTTAGGATCATATCCAAAATCTCTACGTGCGGCATCAATGTTCAATGCGCCGCGACTAGGAAAGTCTGCGTCTTTATCTCTCACATTGATCGTGCCCTTGCCTGCAATTTTTACTGCAAGTTGTGCGGCATCAAGCAATGTTCTACTATGTGACTTGGTGATGTTATATGTCTTGTTATCTGTATTTTCAGATAAGGCTGCCGCTACAATACCATCTGCGGCATCTTCAACATATGTAAAGTCTAGGGTCTCGCCGGCACCGTTAACATTAAGAACATCGCCACGCATCGCTGCCAACATGAACTTAGCGATAACCCGATCCTCCACATCCAATTCACCATAGACAGCACTAGGTCTAATAATAGTTCCAACAAGGCCGCAACGCCGAGCATAATCTCTAACAAGCCATTCTCCTGCTAATTTCATAATACCATATTGACCCTGTGGGTTACATACGGCATCTTCTTTTACATCATCAGTAAAGTCACCATAGACCATACTTGAACTGATATACACAAACTTGCGCACATCATGGTTGTTGCTAGCTTCTAGCAAGTTGAGCAACCCTTCGCTCATAACACGACTCCCCCATGCAGGATTCGCATTGACTACTTTTTGTCGTGGGAAGCTAGCCATGTGAATTACAGTATCAAAGTTATGAGAATTGAATAGAAAATCAATGCCTTCTTTATCAGTTATATCTATGCGATAAATTCTATCAGATGTAATTTTCTTCAACCGTTCTGATATCAAATAATCAATCTCATCTTGAGGAATTATTCCATAGTTAGTGCGAGTATCTGCAATTACAACATCATGTCCTAATTTCTCTAGTCTACTTACTACGTTGTGTCCGATAAGTCCCAATCCACCTGTTACTAATATTTTCATTCGTATTTTAACTTCCAAAATGTTAATTGTTTGTGTGTTAGATATGCTCTAATTTGATATTGATAGCCATATGAATTGTTATCTATATAACGATGCCAACTGGGTGTAGGATTAGAGTTTTCCATTATCCACTTACCTGCTTCTGTCTGTTGCCATTGATATATCGGATCAGCGACCATTATATCAGGATCTTCAACATCACCCATCTTAATAGTGTGTACTACATGGGTAATAGATACAGTTTCTTCACCAGTATCAGAGAATTGTATCTGATACTTGGGTCTAGTAAATTCGTCTTTAGACTGCCATTGTTGCTTTAATAGGGCCATGACTTTGATAGTTCTCTAAGTGAATGTCTTGCATTGTCATTTCAAAGATGTTGGTCTTTTCTGCGTTCAACATTAATGTAGGCAATGGATATGTTTCACGTGCTAATTGTTCTTTAACTTGTTCAATGTGGTCTTTATAGATATGTGTATCACCTGTACTGATAACAAGTTCACCTACTTTTAGATTACAGTGATGTGCCAATAGATGTGTAAGTAGTGCATAAGAAGCAATGTTAAAAGGTAAGCCCAAGAAAACATCAACACTACGCTGATACATATGGCAAGATAGTTCTTTATTTTTGTTGACATAGAATTGACTCATAACGTGACAAGGGGGCAATGCCATTTCGTCTAACTCGCTCACGTTCCAGGCACTTAGAATGTGTCTGCGCCCATTTGGATCTTTAATCAAGCCCTCAATGAGGTTTGATAGTTGGTCGACTTCAATCTTGTCAACTGCGAGGCGTGTGCCACCTTTGTGCGCTTCGCCCATATCTTTTTCTGTGCGGTATTTGTTCCAATGACGCCATTGTACCCCATATACTCGGCCGAGATCACCTTCGAATTTTGCTTTCGGCTTCCAGTACGGAGCCTCTGCATTCGGGGTCCAGATAGTAGTCTTTCCTTCACTTGTACCGTGGGTAAGTTCTGCCAGTCTACGTTCATCACTAGACCCTTCAATAAACCAGAGAAGCTCACCGACGCAAGCTTTCCAAGCAAGTTTTTTAGTAGTGACTGCGGGAAAGCCCCTACGCAAATCAAAGCGAATATGACGTCCAAAAACACTATGAGTGCCAACACCTGTTCTATCATCTTTAATTTCTCCGTTATCTAAAATATCTTGTAGTAGTTCTTTGTATTGTTTCATTTTCTTTTCCAAATCTGATATATATGGTCAGTGTTTTGTTCTTCACTAATCATATTAAAATTCTGTTCTAAGTATAACAGTTCTATATATCTATCACAAGTATATTCGGTTAAAGTCTTAGTCAAATGCACTTCATCTATCATATACCAACTACTGTTAATTAAATCAGCGCCGCCGATTAACCAAGCATCTTTGTACTCAGTGAAGTGATTTAGATTAGAAATTGCTATTGCGCCGTTTGGTAGCAATAGATTTTGACTAGTCACTACAAAGTTTAATCTACCTAACAAGGGTTTCTTAGGTAGACTTTCCCAAGTGTTACGACCCATAACAACAACTTGATTTGCCGTAAGATGTTTGAATCTTGGCAAATCGCCCTGAATGTTACTCCAGGGCAATTTGTTGTTGTAGCCTATTCCACCTTTCGGGTCACATGCTACTATAAGTTTCATAATTTACCTAATAATCTATCTGTCTCTGGCTGCACTGTGTCTGCAATACTTTGAACATTGAGAACAAATTCTACACTCACTATCAGTTCATCTAGATCATCTAGTTTGCGACTGACGGCATTTTCTATTTCTTCTGGGTCCAATCCTTGTTCTAAGAATTTTGCGATATTGATAGTCTGTTGCTTTTTACCCTGAAGTTTAATAATTAACTTCTTAATAAATTGTACAGGTATCTTATTCTTTTCTACATCTTCAAGGATGTGTTCCCATTTTTCGATAAATTCTGGTGACATTAGACACTAACTTTTGCTCTTGTTTTTCTAACTTTAGTTGTTTTCATTTCTACTGCTGGAGCAGGTGCTACTGAAGGGTCAAGACTTTTTGCCTCTTCCATCAAGCGTTGTGCTTCAGCTAATAAGCCTTTAGCTTCACGTTCCATTTTCTGTGCTTGTTCTAGGCGTTGCGATGCTAGTGCCGCATCACCTAACAAGTCACCTGTTGGTTGTACTGGATTTTGATTGCCGCGCATTCTACGAACTACATCAGCAGGATCTTGTAATCCACGTGACTTGTCTAGTTCTTGTAAACGCTTAACTGCACTTTCACCTTGTTGCATTTCGTCAAGAATTGTATTCAACTCATCCAAACGAATAGTTTGATTCGGTGATGGTGTCATTACAATTTGGCTTGTTTGAACTTTCTTTAATTGACCTTCAGCATGTAACACTTGTAGAATGATTCTGCCGTCTTTTGTATGAGTACGATTTAATGCATCTGCTAAATGTTCGCTGTTTTGTCCAATATCACTTTCGATACATTGAATCAACGGGTCGTGAATGTGTTGGTTAAGAAGTTCTGTATAAGTAACCAAACACATATGAGGTTCACCTGGTACTTCTCGGAACACTACTGCAACTTTGCGGTCGCCTTGTTTTCCTACATGTCGTGTAAACATATTAATCTCCTATTGTGTATATGCTAAAGATATTTAACTGATATTCATCAATCAAATTTTTTTTATTGTAATGTAGAGTAGCCCCATGGCTTGCTAAAGTAAAAATTTAATGTTTTTTGGGCATCTAGGTCATGAGTTAAATTCCAACTACAGCAATAATATACGTAAACAGGATTGTCTGGTTTAGCAAATACCACTTCTTCTAACCAAGGTGCAAATTCATTAAATGTCATTCCAGCAGTGATATCAGGTAGACTACGATGGATCATTTCAATGAACGCTTGGGTTTTCAACAAGTACATACGTGAGTCTACTTGAACTTCTTTTTGTTCCCACGCACCAGTGAACATCATATCCCAAAATCCGGGAGGTTCTATCCCAACACCAGTGTCAGCCTTTTTAATTCCTGAAAGTAGTATAAGTTTTTTACCATATTTTTTGTGCAACTGTTTCAAAGCCTGTACTTCGTCAATACCGTGTACATCTTTATTATACAACCCCACGATAGTTTTTAAATCATACACTGGGGTTTTTGACAATGAACTAACTAGAAAGACAGAAACATAATCTACGTAATTCCAAATAGGAGTGTCACCGATAATACATGTATTGTACGCTAGCTTACCTGTAAATACAGTTCTAACTTGGTCTATTAATTGTTTCCAATAATGTACATGCTCTTGTGATTCTAATCCCCAATTACACCCACCTACATAAATCCCATCTACTTTATATTTCTGTGCAATAATAGCAGTACTTTTTTGAGCCTCAGTTAAATTATTGAACAAAAATTGTTCTGAAAATTTATCAAATTTGATAGGGCCCCATCCATCTGTCTTGCTATTTACCATGCTTAAGGAGAGCCATACCTGCATATCATTATTTTTTGCATATTCAACTAGTTTCCACAAGTCTTTAGGTAAAGTTTTTACATTCGGTGGTTCATCATAATAACTAACCATTCCAGTGTTAATATTAATAGGAACTTGTAATGTAAATAAAACACCAGTAAAACCTATCGCCTTACTTTTATCTATCATTGGTTTAACTACTTCAAAAGAAGTAGTATGATAGCCATTGATATCTTTGTTACTTGCAGGAGTGTCAAATCTATAATCAATTACTGCTAATCTATACTTGTCGCTTGAAAGTTTAGCAGGAGTCTGGAACGGATTAACTACTGCAGGTGCAGTGACGGCAGTTGCCTGTGTACTTGAAATAAGTTGTACTGCAGGTGGAGGAGCAGGTGGTAAAGTAACATTGGTATCATCATCACTTCCGCCACCGCCGCAACCAACCAATATTAAAAGTAATAGACTAGCTGAGAGTTTTTTCAAGACCATTTTAATTCAAAGAGTGTGGCTTCTTTAGGATCTTCAAAGCTGATACATCCTAATGATTCCAAGTTAAACAAAAAATCGGTTGTTTCTATTGTGACAGCAAACCGACCACGTAATTTATTCAATACCCATTGCCTTGATTCTTCGGTCAAGGGCGTATGTACAGTGACAAAATGTACTGGCGGGTAATCAAGTTGTCGTTCAGCAAACCATACGATAGGATCAATTTCATAATCTGTCATTTGGTTAGTGCGTCCAACATCTTGTACTTTTCGTAGGCTTCTACTACTGCAGGATTTGTATTGCGATTGCTAGGTACTACTTCCAACCACAGTCCGTGACCATAATTTGCAGGATGTCGGTAAGAACCTGATCCACCTACGAAAGTGCGTGGTTGATGAATCTTACCGCTATACCACAACCGTGCAGCCAAGTCTCTAACTTTCTCTAGTGGATAGTCATCGAGTTCATACATTTGAGAATTACGAGAATAAGGATTACCATGAGCATGGTAAGCATCTACTACTTTAATGTATCGATCATAATCAGGGCAGTCTGTGCGTGTCACAATGAACATAACATCATCCTCGGACACTTCGTTTGCCATAAGACTGCGTAGACAACCACCGAGGCTTGTACCAATATACATCATACAATCATCTTTCTATCTTGTTTAACATAGTCACTGTAAACTTTCTTACCATTCTCTCTAATCCATTCTACAATGTGTTGTGGACTTTCGATAAAAACTTCTTTAAGTTCGTCATACTCTACTGTGCTATTGAATTCATAAATCTCATAAGCACGTTGGCTATTAAACTTAGCACGAAGGATCATCATTTGTAATGGAATACCTTCAGGCTTTGGTGGGATAGGATCCTCTTTAAGAATGGCTATAACTTTTTTCTTTTCCCATTCGTCAAATTCTTTGATATGTGAATCAACTTCAACTAGGTATTCAAGCCCTAGCATATCCCACATTGCCAAGTAGTGTCTAGTTTTTCTCTTTCTTGAGGATGACATATAACATTTCTGCTTTATTAATAGCGTCTGCTAATGAAGGTTCTGTTTCTGCCAATTTAAGAATTTCTTTCCACTCATACCATTTAGCAAGGTAATGTTGGTTAGTATCTTCTTTAATCATAGTACGGTCAGACGATCCACTCTTACGTGAGTAGACCGTCTTACCACCATCTGGACTTTCGTATATTACGATTTCTTCATGTGATTTAATCGTCATTCTTATTGATAGCGTCCAGGGCATAACTTAGGACTTTTACAAAAATGCCAATTACTGCAATTGAAGCAACTGCTAAAAATGCATATCCAATTATTTCCATACTACTATCTCACTTTTCATCATAGATAGCGTATGTACCGAATGGGGGATTCGGGTTAGGGTCACCATGAATGATCCATGTAGTATCGCAGTAGTCAGCATCACCCCAAGAACCACAAGGGTAACCGTCAGTGAAGCAAATCAAACGCTTAGGTACATTACCGACTTTCTTCAAGTAATCAAAGATACAATCAAAGTCAGTACCACCACCACCCATTGGCTCATAGTTATCGATAGAGTCAAGATTCTCACTTGTAAAATCTTGAGGATTATATGTGTCAGTATCGAAACAGAACACATGGACCTTGTAACCATCAAAACTATCCATCATGCCACCAATCTCGCCCAAGAATTGTTGTGCTTGTTTGTTGCTGATAGAACCACTCATGTCAATAGCAACAACAACGTCAATTTCCTCACCGGGTGTCATGCCGGGCATGATAGCATCCATATGCCAACCTCTACGTGATGGGCGCATCCAACTGTAGTCAGTGCGAATAGCACTAGTCAAGTTTGTTTGAATCAGTTCACGCCAGGGCATAACTGGGTTAGTAGCTTGACGAATCAAACGCTCTACACCTGCGGGCAATGAGCCTGCTTCTGCTGTACTTGAAGCATTGATAATTGCTTGCTTAACTTCCTGACGAATACGCTCACGTTCTTCGTCTGAGAGTTGAGGGCGGCCCTTACCTTTTTTGTTACCACTACCATCTTCGCCATCACCTTCACCTTCACCTTCTTCGCCATCAAGGTGATCGTCAAGCAATTGGTCAATCAAATCATCCATAGAGATTTTTTGAACGTTCTTCATCAAGTCATCATATACTTCCTCAGCCGCTTTGCCGTCATACTTTTGTTCGTACAAGCAAGGGACAGTGGTGATGAATTGACCAACTTTGTGACGTTTCAAGTCAGCATTAACGCAATAGTCATCGGCAATGTTCCAGATTTGAGGATCACGATTGCCTCGGCGACCCATGTGGTCATAGACAACGTGTAGCACTTCGTGCGCTACCAAGAATTCAACTTCCTTAGGCTTCAACATCATAATGAAGCGGCTATTGTAATAGAACTTCTGACCATCAGTTGCCGCAGTAGCACACCATTCATCGGCATTGATAAGTTGCAAACGTGTTGCAAGATTACCAAAGAATGAATGACGCAACAGCAAACCGATACGTGCAGTGACTAGTCGCTCACGTGCATCGTGGTCCACTTTCTTGTCTGTAGGGCCGACAAGATTTTCGAATTTTTTACTGCGTGTGCGTTTCTTTGTGGGATTGAGTACTTCGCTCATAATAGTCCTTTAGTGTTTATGTGTTATTATAACACACCTCGTATTTATTGTCAAATAGACAAGCCACGATACCCAGCATCAAATGCGATACGTGCATAATATTGTGCCGATTCAATTGCGTACAATGCAATTCCTTGATCCTTAGACAAACCTTTTGCCCGGGCACTTTGACCTAGTGCATAAAAATATTTTTTACCACTCATTTTATTTCCTTAGTAAAAAGAAGGGTGACTAGCACCCTTCTGTATCATTCACCTGCTTGTACAATGTACTTGCCGTACTTCTTATGGAAGTCATCAAAGTTTTTCAACTGTGAGGGTTCGATCGGCAACTTGTAAGTCTTAAGTGCAATCTTAGCACCCATCACAACCAACTCAGTCTCAAAGTTAGCCATAATGTAGTTGAAGAAGTTGTCAGCCATTTCGTGGAACTTCTTAGAATCCACTTTCTTGTTTTCAAGTGCATCACGCAATTCGTAGCACATTGAAATTGTCAATGAGTACATTGCCGAGATTTCCTTGACTGCAAGGTCCTTAACTTTACCTGACAAGATATCAGCTGGGTCGGGCATCTTACCTGCAATCTTACGATGTGCCGCAAACTTAACTGCGAGACCCTCACCAACTGCACCTGAAACCAAGTTGAACAATGTGTCAGTATCAACACCATCTTCGTCAGCAAGCAAGTCACTGACAAAGCACCAGCTACGAGGTGTAGCAAACGCACGTGATGCAGACTTACTATCAAAGTCATACAAGTCTTGTTTAGCAAAACTCAAGTAACCAACAACGTCTTTGTGAATGCCCTTGTTCACAGCCCAGTTCTGCCATGCAGTAAAGTCGGCTCGCATTTCCAAGTGCAAGAAACGATTAGCGAGGGGCATTGGCATGCGATATGTCACACCTTTATCACTGTCACGGTTACCTGCCGCAACGATAACAACGTTATCGGGAAGTACATACTTACCTACACGACGGTTCAGAATCAACTGATAACCTGCTGCCTGAACAGCTGGGGGTGCTGAGTTCATTTCATCAAGGAACAGTACAACGATTGGGAATTGTTTTGCAAATTCTTCGTCAGGCAAGTCAACTGGTGCCGCCCAATCCATCTTGTTGATATCTTTGTTGAAGAAAGGGATACCTCGAATGTCAGTAGGTTCCATTTGAGCCATACGCAAGTCAATTACGTGACCCTTAAGTTCGTCAGCAACTTCCTGCACGACCTCAGATTTGCCGATGCCGGGAGGGCCCCACAAGAACACGGGACGTTTTGCTTTGAATGCGGCAAGCATTGCTTTACGTGCTTGCACAGATGTGATTGTCAGATTGTCAGAAACTTGCGATGCCATTTGATGCTCCTAGAAAAATAGCGTTGAGTTGAAAGAAAAGATAGTTTAACAGAGATTTGATTTATCGTCAAATTATTTTTACATGATTTGGGCAATGATGCGATTGTACACATCAGCCTTGCTCATGTAATAGTCGTAGTCACGTTCGCCGGGGCGAAAGTTTTTCCACTGATTCTGGCCTGCGTAGGACAGAATGTCACGTTTCAATGTTTCGCTGGTGTAGCTAGCAATGAAACCATAAAGGTCGTAATGAGCAATGAAACCAGAGCACAGATACAAATACTTGTAACCGGTCTTGTTCAAGTTATCGATGTTCTTACATGCTTTCACAACGTTAGAAACAATCAGTGTTTTTTGGCGTTCTGTCAGGGGTGCGAGAGACATTTCGTTTCCTTTATTTCAGTGTCAATACAAGTATTGTATCAGACTTTGGATTTATTGTCAACCTTTTATGAATTGACCTTTAGAATTGCGGAGTTTATTCTGATAATGTGAACGATAGCCCTCAGTGCGCGGCTGGTAAACTGCAACGTCACGCTTTTCTTGTTTGAATAAATTGTAAACAAAAGTACACGCCTCAGCCAGGTTGTCAGTTTCAAACAAGACTTCGGCGTCATCATCATGAGCCAGTTTGTACTCGGGGTTCAAGTAAAAGCACTGATATTCCATGAACGACTCCTTTAATCAATCTATAGACATAGTATATCACTTTGCCCATTTATTGTCAAATTTACTTCATTAAATTTGCCATCAATAGTAGCTTTTCAAAGTGGTCGATTGCTTTATTAATTTCGGCAACTCTATCGTCAAGCATTTCAAATTTTCCGGTTCTTCGAAGGGTAACTTCAAGCTTGCTCAACTCAGTAACCATTTTGCCTATATTTAAGTGCATTCGAACTAAGTCTGGGTTGTAGCCAATCCCATTCATTTGACTTGATAAGTCAATACTAACTTGATCCCAATCAATTGCACGTTCAATTTTCATATCATTAATGTAACACAGTATGGTATTTATGTCAACGTTTTTGATGTACGTGCCATGCAAATATATAAATATTAGTATGCATGACGATATAATAACAGGAACAATGGATGGTGGCAATGCAGGATTCAACGTAGATCCTTATTGTTACATTGACAACTTACCAGATATACCTCAGCACTTCATTGACGATGCTATCCAAATCACTAATGACCAGTATGGTTATTTACCAGAGGGTAGAGAAAATAGAACTCCGGTGTATGATTTGCAATGCAAGTTTCATCATTCTAAATTTATAGCTGATGCCTCTCAACACTTTGGTTGGGCTAGTGCAACTATATTACGATTCGATCCAAATACTGTTTTAGATTGGCATAGAGATACACCGAGACAGTGTGCGTTAAATTTTTTAATACAAGAAGTAGATGGAATGTCACATACTTTTATTCGTGAAAATATTGACGGTAAGAATTATAACATGCGTGAAGTAAAGTATACGTTTGGTAGACCAGTGTTGCTCAATACTAGTTATGAACACACTACTTATAATTTCAATCCTACTAAGACTAGATTAGTAATGTCAGTAACATTTATGTCTTTCAAGTATCGTATTCCAGTCTTATATCCAGAAGTAAAAGAATGGCTACTGAATTACAAAACAGTAGACTACAATTGAAAAAAGGCTCGTAAGAGCCTTTTTTAGTAGTATGTTGAATTACACAACGAATGGTGTGTATTCGATGCCAGTTGTTGCTAGTCCAACCAAGTCAATATCAGTTTGGAAGTCTTCTAACTGACTTGCAATGACCAATACATCTGCTTGTGACAAGTGATTGCCTGTCATCCAGTTTGTCAATGAGGTAACGTCTGCTAATGTAGCATCAGTTCCAGTTACATTCTTGTAAACGTGCTTGATGAAAGTCTCGTTGCTTACGCCACCTGCATCAGTTTTGTAAGTGTCAGTAGCTAGTAATGCTTCTGCTAGTTGTGTAGTTGTCCAACCATTGTCAGCAAGATAGATACCAATGCCTTCATATCCTGCTGTAACATCTGACTCACCTAATGCGGCTGCTAATAATGCATAAACATCACCTGCAATACCATCAGCATCAAATGCAATTGCTGTATCATCAAATACAACACGTTCGTGGTCTTCTAATGTGAATGTAACGTTAGATGCCAATGTGCTTACTGCTTTGATTGCATCGTCTGTTTTTGTGATAGTGAAAACTGATTCATTACCATTTAGTGTGTATGTGTCAACGCCGGCTGTGCCTGTAACATCAACAGCAACATCAACAGTGCCATCACCAACACGACCTGTACCAACAGCACCGAACGTAGCAATCTTACCTGCGGCACCAACTGTTGCAACA
>JACCED010027711.1_pt1 | contig 21040 bp, 19 predicted proteins | sample 7455021 | NCBI WGS metagenome assembly JACCED01 (sample SAMN15323456, study PRJNA562643) | freshwater metagenome | isolation source: river surface water | place: USA:Blue River Watershed | collected 2017-08-19
GTCTGTTTTGACGGTGTTAACGTGGTAATTTATAATAAAAAAATATTAGTTTCTGTTAGGTGGAATCGCTGATGTTACTCTATTAAAATATCCAAAACTATTTTTAGGATATGCAGTTTCTTGATAACATAATTGAACATATTCAGCTAATGTTTGACCAGGATTTAAATAAAACTCACCTTTATAACACCATACATTTTGACTATTAATATAAACAAATGATTGTACACGACGTTTACCTTCAATATCCGGTTTATAAACAATATATTTATAATTGTAAGTATTCATATAAAAGAAAAATGTTTGAGAATCGGTATTTTTATTAAAAGGTATAAATGGATTTTTATTTGCTTTTTGTATAGATTTATTATTATTAATAAGATTTCTCATTTGACGTCTTCTTAATGTTAATGCTTCTGATGCAAAATATTGATTATAATAATTTTGTACTAAAAAATCAAATTGTTCATGTGTTAATTTTTCTTTATTTAAATATCTATAATTTTGATAATAACAATTACTCATTTTATTTATATCTTAAATATTGGTTATATTTTTTTTATTATTTATAAATTATTATTTATAATTTATTCAATTTTATATTTTTTAATATTTTCAATGATTCTTTTAATTTTTTAGGATCTGGACTATAAGCCCACATTATCATATTTACATGTATTATAGTTGGAAGACCTTTTAATAATCCTTCTTTATGAAAAAGTGGTATTTTCATTCTTTTACTTTGACCTAATTTTCCAAATACTTCTATCTCTCTCTTTCTATCCCATTTTACTCCTTCTGGTTTATCTTTTCTACATGGTATGTCTTTTAATTTTTTCGCACTTTTTAATTTTCTATAAACTACTAAAAAACCTTCATCACTTGTTGTTGGTTTTTCTAATCCTCTTGCTTTTCTTGATACATTATAATATTCTGCTAATTTTTCAAATGCATTTATTGTTTTTAAATCTAAATAGGGAAGTTCTTTTCCTCCTTTTTGTTTTTTAATCTTCTTTTTATTTTCCTTTTCTTTAAGTACTTTTTTTTTAATTAATTTTAATTCTTTATTTAATAAAAGAATAGCTTTTTTCATATCTTTTGTTTGATGAGGATGATATTTAGCACGATAATATAAAGATGTTAATACTTGTTGTTGATATTTAATATTTTTATTTTGTATTAAAACTAGAGAATTTTTAACTTTTTGAGTATTTTTAAATCCTAAACCTTGAATGGTTGATTGAGGATGTGCATTTGTATATAAATTAATAGATTTTGATTCAATTTTACCTATTGGCATATTATCTATTAATTTAATTATATGAGGTAAACAATTAATTTTATTTGATATATATTTTAATTCATTATCATAACCATATAATTTAATCTCAAATAAATCAGAACGTTTAATATTTTTTAAGAATTTTATTTTAACATTTCTTTCTTTAAGTTCATTTTTAAATAAATCTAATTGATCTTTAAATTTATTTTTTATTTTACTTTTATCATTTGAATAAGTGACTTTTAATAATCGAAAAGTGTTCATATGTCTTTATATATTATTTAGATTAAAAAAGATTCAATTTCAAAATCTAAATTATCTAGAATAATATTTTTTTGAAAAAAGTGATTAATATTTATATTTTTTTGATTTATTTTAAATAAATAATTGTAAAGAGATATAAAACGTTTATAAACGAGATAAAAATTATTATTTGAATATTTATATTTTTGAAAATATTCATAAGTTTGATATAATATAAATAAATTTTTGTCATTAAATAATATTTTATTTTTAGTAAAATAATCACAATACATAAGATAAATTGTAAAAATATAATTTTTATCTTGAATACGAAGTGGATTATTTTCTTTAAATATATAAACTTGACTAATTAAAAGAATATAAACAGATAAGATTTTATAAATTAAATTAAGAAAATCTTCAAAAGAATCTTCATGTTCTTCTAATATTTCTAAGCTTTGTGCTGATTCATCAACATACTCTTTAATAAAATTAAAAAAATATTTACCAAATAATATTTTATTTAAATTAACCTCTAATATATTATTTTTTGCAATAATTTGTGTAAATTCATCAATATTATATTCTTCCATATTTGTTCTATTTTTTAATTTATATTTAATTATTATATAACTTTTTTTTAATTTAAAAAAAAACATATTAAAATATTTAATAAAAAAAAATAAAAAATTAAATGTCTTCATTTTTTGAAAATAATGTAGAAGAGAGACCAATTGATTATATATTTAAAGAAATAGAAAAAAAATTAATAATACCACGACCTATATTTATGAATAAAATTATACCCAAAAATAAACCAGAAAATGAAAAAGGTAATAGAGAATATAAATATTTATTAAATTATAACTTAATGGATCAATCAGAGTATCGAGAAAAAAGGGAAAAAAAGAAAAAAGAAAAAATAGCTTCACAAATGCTTTATAGATTATTAGAAGGAAATGGAAAAGCAATATATATAATAGGTATAGATGATGATGGAACGAATAAGGGTATAAAATTAAAAGAACTATTTGATTCAATACATTTTTTTATAGATGCGTCCAAGATAATTAATGCAAAGATAAAAAGTATAAAGATATATAAAGGGAAAGAGGGATATATATCAACTATTCGAATTAGTTTGGATGTAAATTTGGATTATAATATAACTTTATTTTAAGTAAAAATTAAAGAAAAAAAAAAATAAAATAAAAACGATAAATCTTATAAATAAAAAATCTTAATAAATAATATAGAAGAAATATAACGATGGAAGAAATTGAAGTTATGAATATTAATGTTGGTAAAAAAACTAAAAAAGTTCATGCCAAAAAGAATGAAAAGAAAACAAATAACAGTGCTAATACTACTACTACTACAACAAATGCAAATTCAGGTAATTCATCAAATGTAGCTGTAAATAATAAAAAAAATGAAAAGAAGGAAAATGTAAAGAAAGAAAACAAAAAAAATAAAAAAGAAACAAAAGAAGATGGTTTAAGAACTTTTAAATTAGCTGATCCATTAATTGTTTATCGTGAACTCCATGGTAAAGTTGCTAAATCAAAAGATCCTAAAGGAAAATATACTGATTTAACTCCTGGTGGTGCTGCTCGTAAAATGTTTAGACGTATTGCTCGTTCAAGACAATTAGATATGGTTGTTAAAGAAGGTAAAACAAATGCAAATGGTACTATTCAAAAAATAACCAATTATTCTGGAGTATTTAAAGGTTCAGATAAAAATGTTGTTTTCTCAATCATTGAATTAGATGATGATGGAAGTGAAGTTAAAAGATTTTATTATAAAGGTTCAAATAAATTAAATGAACCAATTATGAATAAATTCATTGGTTTCAATTTAAAGACTGGTAAAAAGAAAACAAGTATTCAATGGGTTGTACCTTCAATTCATGCTATAAGTAAAGAAGAATATGAAAGTAAAATTAAGAATCAATTATAAAGTAAATAAATAATATATATTTTTTAAATAATTATTCTTATAAAATTAAGAATAATAAAAGAAAGAGTTTATTTGAGTATTAAAAAAATAAAAATAATGAAAATAAAAAATAAGAATGGAATGAATAAAAACATAATATATATGAATGAAGATGATATATCAATAGAAGAATATTCAATAAAAGAAAATATTAAAGAAGATAATAATGAATATAAAACAAATTTTTCTAGTTCGAAAGAAGTGGTAAAAAATAAAAATTTTACAGAAAAGAAAAATTTAAAAGAGAATTTGTTATTTACATTTACATTAAATGATAATGATTTAGATGAGATGTTTGAAAGTTATCATAAATTTAAAAAAAAATCAGATAAAAATAATGATTTAATATTGACAAAAAAACAATTTTATGAAAAAGTTAAAAATATGGGAAATCAATTATTGAATTCTAATTCAAATTTAAATTTAATGTTAGATAAAAATTTAGATGAGAATAAAAAGAATGATGATGGTAAATCTAGTTTTTTAACAAATAATAATATTAAAGAACAATCAACAAAAAAGAATAATTTAGATAAACAAAAATTGAATGAATTAATTAATAAGAAAATAGAATTAATAAAAAAGAAGAATTCATATTTTTTTGAGAATAATTCAAAAAATGTGGAAAGAGATAACAGAGTGTCTTCAATATTTGATAACAATGATAATAATGATAATATTTTAAATAATAATAATCAATATATAGAAAATAATATTAATAAAAAAAATATAATAAAAGATGATTTTTATTTAAACAAATTAAATATGAATATGAAAAAAATGAAAATTATTATAATAACAAATGAAAAATTTTATAATATTTTAATATCTAATTATATATATGGTTTTATAAATCCGATTGATAAAATAATATATTCAAATAATATAAAACAAGATTATGAAAAAATAAGTAAAACAATGATAATAAAAACGAATAATGAAAATATTAATTTATGGGAAGAAAGATATGGTGATAAATTTCATTTATATTTTTTTTTATTTAAAAAAGATAATAAAATTTTAATAAATATAAATGAATCTGATTTTCAAAGATATAAAGATAAAAAGAATATAATTATAATTGAAGATAAATTAATAAATTATGAAAAACTTGAGAGAAATATACATTATATGTATAAAAAATTGTATGAGATATTTAAAAATAAATTAGAATTAAGTAAATTAGGTACATATGAAAGAATAAATGGATTAAATAAATTATTTAAAGAAATAATCAAAACAAAAAAGAATAAATATTATAATGATTTTTTTCATTTAGAATTATAAAAAAAACAATAAAAATATTTTTTTATCGAAGTTATAAATAGCGGATTTATACTTTTAATAATGAGTGTATCAAACTTATTATCACGTAAAACTAGTGTTCATGACATTTTAAGAACTAATTATAATGATATTTTTAAATATTATCAAAAAGGAATATATCCATCAGTTGAAAGATTAATAGTTATTGGTGATATACATGGTGATTATAAAGCTTTTGTTAATGTTTTAAAAAAAGCACAAATATTAAATGATAATTTAGAATATATTGGTGGTAAAAGTCATATTGTTCAAGTAGGTGATATTTTAGATAGAAAACCTCGCGAAATGGATATTGAAGATGAAGATAGTGAAGCAAAAATAATAGCTTTAATTTTAGAAATGCAAATAAAATCTTATTTACAAGGTGGTGGATATCACGCTGTAATAGGTAATCATGAAATGATGAATGTTTTAGGTCAATTTGATTATGCATCACCTTTAGGTATCGCACATTATGGAGGAGTACAAGGAAGAAAAATGTATTTTAAACCAGGTGGTACAGTAAGTAATTATTTTGCATGTGGGTGGAATCCAGTAGTAAAAGTTGGAGGATGGTTATTTTGTCATGGTGGTATATCAAAAAAGATAGCTGAAAAATATAGTATTGAAGATATAAATATGGTATCTCGTGACTTTCTATATGGAAATACAGAACATTTAGATACAAAATATTTTGATGAATTATTTTTGAATTCAAAGTCGGTATTATGGAATAGGGATTATTCGATAGATCATCAAAATCAGGTATATGATAAATTAAATGAAGATTTAAATTATGTATTAAAAAAATATCAAGCAAAAAGAATTTGTACTGGACATACACCTCAATTAAAAGGAATAAAACATCGTTTTCAAGGAAGAGTATTTAATGTAGATACAGGAATGTCATCAGCATTTGGGAAGAAGATGAATGAATTAGATAGAATACATTTTATGGAAATATTAGGTGATAATCAAAAAATTAGAATTTATTAATTAAATTATATATTTTATAAATTTTTGTATGATTATAATTTAGATAGAATTTAAATTATAATGTCGGAAGTAAATGAACGAATAAAAACACCTACAGTATTTAATTTAATTAAAAATAATGAAGAAAGAAAAAAAAAAATACTAGAAAAAACAGCGGAAAATTTTATAAATATTAGTTCTTTTAGTAGTAAATTAAATAAAAAATCTTTACATAAAAATATAAGTATAAAAATTGAAGAAATGGAAAAAAGAAGAAATGATGAAGATAAATTATTTAATAATATTAATGAAAAATATAAAAGTTCAATAGAAGATTTAAAAAATAATATCCTTGGAGAAAAAAAAGATGAAATACTTAAATCTATGAATAATGTTTATTTAAAATTTAATAATGAATTTAATAATGAATTTTATAAAAATAAAAGTTTTGTTGGTGATAGTAATAATTATTTAGACATTTATAAAAATTTTATTAGATTAATGGTATTGTTATTAAATAAACCAGATGTTTATTATTTGTTAGATTTTATGAACAAAATTATGGGAAAAAATTATTTATATTATGATTCTTTTTTTGTATATTTTGTAGATGATATTATTAAATCAAGTGAAAAAACAGGAGAAGATATTATTTTTTATGATATTGATATAAGTAAAATAGATAATGATGAACCAAGACTTATGGACCATATATATATGTTTTATAGTTATTTTCCTGATAATTTTATTAAAATTTGTAATAATATAAATTTTGTTGAATCTGAATTTTATTCACCAATAACAGAAATAGATATTAAAAATAAAAAAATTATAGTAAATTATAATAATAATAATATTAATATATTTTGTTATTTAAATTATTTAATATTTTCAATAATAAAAAAGAATTGTTTTGATGTTTTTTATATTGATATTATAAAATTTATAAAAAATACTTTATTTAGTAAAATCATTTTAAAAAAAATAAATTATTTATTATTATTTTTTGATATTTTTTATAACATTAATATGAATATTGATAATTTTTTATTATTAAGTTATACAGTTTTACCACTTGGTGCAAAAGATGATCGTTTAAGTGATGGAAATCGTAAAAATACTTTTTTCTTTTTAAACACTTTTAATTATGGAAAAATTAATATTATGGAATTGTATATTTCAAAATTTTTAAATTTTGATTTATACAAATCTAGTACAAGTGAAGAAATGAAGTTAATAGATAATGATGAAATTTATAAAAAAAAATTTTTATATGATATTTTAACTAATATGTGTAACTTTGAACTAGAATTTGAAAAAAAATATCATATTCAAGAAAATTGGAAGTTTTCCAATGCATATTCAAATTATCAAGAATATATAGAACAAAATAATAGAAGTTTAAATCAAAATAAAAGAAAGTTAGATTATTTTTATGAATCATTTTTAAAAAATGTAAAAAATAATTTTTACAATATGGAAATATTTATAAAAAATAAAATAGGTAATATTAATTATATAGAATATCTTGATTTATTATGTAAAAATAATTTAAAAATTTTTGATATTGGTCCTTATTTTAATTTAGCTTCATATCCAATACTTTACACATTTAAAAATAATAAATATATTGATAGGGAAATAAAATATTTAGAACCTTTTCATTTGATACAAAAATTTTTAGAAGAAAAAAATCAAAATTTTGTGAATGACATAAAAAAAAAATGTTTAATATCTATTTTGGAATTATTATTAAAAAGAAATAAAGAAAAACAAAATATAAATTTGATAAATTATTTTTATGAAAGAATTAAAACAAATAATCGAAGAATTAATGAAAAAAATAAAGTTGACAACATATTTAATTATATATATATAATTTTAAGAGAAAAATTTAATCATTTTCAAATATCTTCTTTCTTTTATATATTTATGAGTTATAATAATGATTTTAATGAATTTTTTGGTGTTCAATTTAAAACATTTGAAAAATTTGAAGAAGAACTAAAAAATAAAAAAAAAAAAATTGAAAATAAGGTATTTACAATAAATAGAAGTAAATATATTTTTGGTCAAATAAAAAATAATATGATGACTGTAATAAATAAAATTTTAGAATTAGCAAAAAAATTAAAATATATTAATGAAGAACAATCAAAAACATTGTATCAATCTTTTTTTAAAAAAGAAAATGAAACTGGAAATTTAAATAACAAAGAAAACCAAATAATACAAGGATTAGAAAGAAAATATAAAAAACAAATTTTTAAAAATACAGATATGAAAGAATTTATAGATAAATATAAGTTATTTAAAAAAGAGAAAATAAAATTATTAATAAAAATGAAAAAATTAGAAGAAAATATGGTAAATTATTTAAATAAAGAATCAAAATTAAGAGTTAAAGAAGAAGAATTAAAAAAATTAAAAGAAGAATTAAATATACCATTCATTGAACAACAAAAAATAATATTTAAAAACAGAATTAATTCAGAAAATATTATAGAGATTATAAATTATTTAACAGATAAATTTTTCCCAGTAGAAATATTAACCAATAGACCAAATCCAAAAAAGACTATTAAAAAAACTTCAAAACCTAAAAATGAAAGTACACCTGAAAATGAAAGTACACCTGAAAATGTTGTTGTTTATAATAAAAATGAACTCCAGTTTCCAATAGAAGTAAGTAAACCACAAAATAAACCAGCTTTTGAAAATAATGAATATAATAATAGTATGTTTTTATCACCTGAAGATAGGGTATTTGCAACTCCTCAAGGTTCTATAAATAATAGAAATGGATATAGACTTTAAAATGTTAATTAATAAAAAATAAAATTATAGTTAAAAAATAAAAATATCTTTCATAATGATAGAAATAAAAATGAATTTTATGAAAACAAATTGTTATTTTCAAATACCACGTGGTAACACAAATAGATATGTTTATGTATTTTATTATTTAAAAAATTCAGGAATGTATCGTGTTGTATTAAAGGTATTAATGGCAAATAAAGTTAATTATAAAGTAGTAAGTACAAGATTTATACCTCAAAATAGAATAATGGAATTTATAAATACTACTGTAGCAAATACATATTAAAAATAAAAAATATATTTTTTTAGATAATGATATTATTATATTATAGATATAATAATAAATAAAATGGAAGATGAATATCAAACTTTTGAACCAATATCACCAACATTAAATTTAAATCATAATAAAGAAAATAAAACTTTACAAAAATTAAAATCATTTGTAAATAAAATGAATATTATAAATAATAATGTGAATGAAGAAGAAAAAGATAAAGAAAAAGATATAATATTTTTGAGAGAATTATTTAATTATATAGAAACTTATATGGTAAATATGGATAATATAGATGAGATAGATAGAAATTTATATTTTAAATATTTTTTAAAATTAATTTTTTATGATTATATTATATTTTTACCAAGTAATTTTTTTATAAAAACATATTATTTAATAAAACAAAAAACAGATTTTTTAAAATATTTAAATAAGTATAATGTTATATATTTTGCATATGAAGATAAGAATTTAATTTTAAGTATAATGGGTTATTTAAATAATTTTATAAAAAACACAAAAGAGGAGATTCAAAAAACTTTAATTAAAAAAATATTAGTCCCAAATATTGATTATTTAGAAAGAAAATATTTTGATGGAAGAAATCATGTTTTAACAAAATTAATACATCAAATGAAATTTAAAGAGATATATTTTCAAGATTCAATTATTGAACCAAATATATTATATAAAAAAATATCCTTTTCAAATCAAGAATTATTTTTAAATTTAAATCAATATTCAATGAAAAGAGTCGAATATAAATTGCGTTCATTTTGTCAAATAGCTGAAGAATTAGGTGCACAATTAATCGATATCAAATATAATTATATAAAAAATGAAAAAAGTTCTTTAGATATAGGATTAAAGGCAAATGCTATTAATATAGGAGGAAATACAAATGAAAGTAAAGATAGTAAAGATGAGATAAATTTAAAATTTGAATATCCTTCAAATCATATACATATAAATTTAAATAAATATAGTTTAATAAATAAAATTATAAAAGAAAATCAATTTTTATTGAGTAAAGATGAATTTGAATCAGATGTTGAACTAAAGTATTTAATAGATGCACGATGTACAAGTTTTATTCAAAAATATAATACTCAATTTACAGTAGAAAGTTGTAATTTTATTGAAAAAAAATTATATTTAGAAGCACAAAAATATGGTATTAACTTTGATTCTACTTTTTTAAATAATCATTCAATTAATTTATCAATTTATGTTGAATTTTTTCCATTAATTGAAAATCCTCATATTATTGATGGTACAAATATTCATGTATTAAGAGAAGGATTTTTGTTTTTAATGCGTTTAATAGATACAGAGATAAATTCATTAAATGAGAAAGGAATATTAAATAAAGAAGAGAAGAGAAAAGTATATAGAAAATTAATACAATATTTAAAAACACATATTTATGCAATAGAAAATAATTGGATAAATTTAAATTATGATTATTATTTTCATGAAAATGTATCTAAGATATTAAAACAAATGATAGAAAAGAATTTTAAGCAAGAAGAATTTGAGGATTATATAATTCAATATTTTGAAAATCATATGGGTTGGTCAGGATTTTTAAATTTGAGAAATACAATTTTAAAGGGAGATTTAAATGGATTAGATAAATTAGCATTTATAAGTACTCAATATATGGATATATTAATTTATAAAAAAACAATTATAGATAATATTAATAAATTTATAGATGATGAATTAAAGCATGAAATTATTGAATTTTTAAATATAAATTATGAAAATAAATATAATTTGCAAGAAATATTTATTGAAAAAGTAAAAGAAGAATTATTAATTAAAATAAAAAATTTAATTATTCAAGTTTTTAGAAAATCATTTTATATATATAATGGTCTTAGTAACAATCAAGATTATGAAAGTTTAAAAATAATTATATATCATTTATTAATATATAATTATGAAAATCAGGTATTTGATATAAGTAAAGAATTGGAAGAGAAGAGAAAGAATTATAAATTCAAATCAAATATAAATAATATTCATTTTAAATCGAAGATATCAATTTGGATAGATCGAGTTTTAAAGTATTTAGATCAAAATAATTATTTTGTAAAAGAAGAAGTATCACCAATTAAAAATGGTCCTTCACAAAATATGGAACTTGGATTAACATGTGTCGATAATAATATTAGTAATAATATTAATAAAGAAAATGACATAAATATAAATTCAGAACCATATCATATTGATGTAAAAAAACACAAAAATAAAAAAATAAAAAATATCAATAATATTAATAATATTAATAATATTAATAATATACAAGATTTAGATGATATTATTATATGTACTACATTAATAGATAGACAAAGAAAATATTTTGTAAAATTTATAATTCGTTATTTTCAATATAATCATCAGATGGATAAATTATTTAAATATTTTAAAATAAATAGTGAAAATAATGATGATATAGAATATTATTTATATAATACTGTTTATGATTTTTATTCAATTAATAAATTATATTCAAATTATATGAGTTATCGTTTATTTTTCTCATATGATGATTTTGAATTTATAATTCATAAAATAAAAAATAAAGAAAAGATATGTTCAGATATAAAAAATAAATTGAATATGATTAAAAAGTTAAAAGATAATAAAACTAAAAAAGAGAAGATATTAAATTATAAAAATAAAGAACTTAAAAAAATAAAAAAAGAAAAAAAAGATATTAATCAAAAAGAACAATTAAATAAAAATGAAGAAAATAATAATACTAATAAAGATGATTTAGAAGATAATCGTTTAAATTCATCCATATTATATATATTTAAATATATTTATCAAAAATTTGTAAATAAAGATACAAAATAAAATCGTTTTAAATAATAGAATAGTAAAACAAAAATGCAAAAAAATAATAAATCAAATACATTTATTTATTTTATATTATTTATTATTATTATACTTTTAATTATTTATATTGGAAAATACTTTTCACCTAAAATGAAAGAAGGATATAATAATTGGATGAATGATAATAATTTTTCACCTTATAATAATCCAAATGCTGAAAAAGGTAAAATCCAAGATAATATTTTAATGGATTCTCGTTTACAAAAATATGAAAGTAAAACAATGTGTGATAATGGATATATTAATATGGGATGGCCTCCTTCAAACCCTTTATATAATTATCCTACACTAAACTTTCATCCAATGATAACACCTAAAGAAGAAAGTAAAATTGTATATGGTGATCCTTTTCAAAAAAATTATAATGTTGGTATAATGGGCAATGTTTAATTGTTTAATTGTTTAATTTATTTTTTTATTTATAATATCAATAATTTTTTGTTATTATTTTAATTTTAATTTTAATTTTATATTATTTTTACTTTTATTATATTTTTATATCCTTAGTGATCTTATCTTGAATTTTTAATCATGACTTAATAATTCTAAAAATAATTGATAAATATTAAATATATAGTAATATAACAATATATAAATAAGATTTATCAAAAAATAAAAAGAATAAAATAATAAATGATATATTTAATTAAGATGAAAACACTAAAAGGATGATTTACATTTTCAGAATTAAATAAGCGCTAGATGTTTAAATATATTATATTTATGTTAATCACAATTTGTTATATATAATAAACAGCGCAAAATATCTGAAAATTAAAAATATTTATTTAATTATTTTAAATCAAAAGAGGTACTTAAAGAATATTATTTTTTTAAATCAAAAGAGGTACTTAAAGAATATTATTTTTTTTAAATCAAAAAAGGTACTTGAAGAATATTATTTAGATAGAATATCATATTGTTCTTGATTAATGAGATTCATTTTGAATAATTTTTGTATACATTTATAATCTTTATGTAAAAACTTTTTAAGATTATTATAAGCTTTTTCAGATAAAAATTTATCATAATTTTTTGAGTTCATATCATTTTCATTAGAAGAACATTCAAAATGGAAGTATTTATAAACGTCATTTTTAAGATTTTCTGTTAAAAGAACAGCTTTAATATTTTTTGGATTTACTTTATTTAAAAAATCACCTAGATAAAAATGAATATCTTCAACAATATGACGAATATATTTTTTTGGTAAAATAAAATCATTATTTAATTTACCTTCTTCATTATAAATATTTTCAGCATAATTATTTATAGTTTTATATTTTAATAATAATCCTTTTTCACCTTTAAATGAGAATTCTTGTTCTTTAGAGTCAACAACTTTATAATATCGCCAATAAAAAGCTGATACAAATCTTTTAATAGGGTTGCGAATAACAATAAGATATGAAGATTTAGGATTATATTGGAACTTATTAATATGAATATGGCGGAAAGATATTTTATTTTTTTTAAATTCTTTTAAAAGAGTTGTACCACCACATTTACCTATATGAATAAAATCGAAATGATTTAAAGGTTTATTTGTTTTTTGAATTAAATGTAGAGGATTGTTATTTTCTGTTTGATTAATATGATTAAGATTATTTTTTATATTTTCGATTAAAACATTATTAATATTTGGAGTGTTAGATATAAACTCATGATGTATATTTAAATTATTTTCTAATCCTTTTTTTTCTAATTCTTTTTGTTTTTTAAGTTGTTTTTGTTTAATTTGTTTTAATTTAATTTGTTGTATTTTTTTTTTTCTTTGTATATTTTTATTATGATTATGAATAAAATTATTTTGATTTAAATAAACTAAAGATTTTAAATGATTTAAACGAATAAGATATGAAGAATTCATTTTTTTATATTCTAAATAGAATTATATAAAAATAAAAAAAAATAAATTAATTAAATAAAAAATTTGAATATAAAAAAGAATCACTATGAAAATAAAGATATATTAAAAAAATGCAACAACAAAGATCAAATTATTTAACTATATATAATAAAGATACAAGTATAATTCAAGAGATACCAGAAGAGGATTTAGCAATTCGTTTTCCATATGAATTAGATAATTTTCAGAAAGAGGGTATTTATCGAATTTATAATAATGAAAATATTTTAATCACAGCACACACAGGTTCAGGAAAAACAGTATTAGCATTATATGCTATAGCTGAATGTTTTAGATTAGGTAAAAAAGTGATATATACAAGTCCTACAAAGAGTTTATCAAATCAGAAGTATGCTGAATTTGTAGAAAAGATGGGAAAAGATAAGATAGGTATTTTAACAGGTGATATTAAAATGAATCCAGATGCACCCTGTTTAATTATGACAACTGAAATTTTGAGAAATACATTATATAGAGAAGTTATTCAAAAGAGAAAAGGAGATTTTTATGGTGACGAAAAAGAAAATCCACAACAAGTAGATAGTAGTCAATTATTATCTTTAAAAGTTGAAGAGATTGGTGCAGTAGTATTTGATGAAGTACATTATATTAATGATCCAGACAGAGGACATGTTTGGGAAGAGGTATTTATTTTACTACCTCGAGAAGTAAATTTGGTATTATTATCAGCTACAATTGATAAACCTGAAGAATTTGCGGGATGGTTGGGAGATATGAAAAAGAAGATGATACATTTAATTCCGACAAGTCATAGAGTAGTACCATTAAGACATTATTTTTGGAATTTTGATGAAAAAAAGATGATACCTATTTTGATGGAGGATGGGGTTTTTAAAAACTATGAAAATATTAGTAAAGGATATAAAAGATTGGATATAAATAAGATTATGAATCCATTTTTGGAAAAATTAAAAGAGGATGATATGTGTCCAGCATTATTTTTTACTTTTTCGAGAAAAAAATGTGAAAAATTATGTAATGCTGTTCAAGGAATATCATTTTTAGATCATGTTCAACAAGGAGAAGTTCATAATATATTTAAACATCATTTACATTCATTTGAACATTTATATGAAAATATACCACAATATCAAGAGATTTTTTCATTAGTTAAAAAAGGTATAGCATATCATCATAGTGGTTTAATCCCTATATTAAAAGAGATTGTTGAAATATTATTTGGTAAAGGATATATTAAAGTTTTGTTTGCAACAGAGACATTTGCAGTTGGTGTAAATATGCCAACAAAAACAGTTGTATATAGTGAAGTTGAAAAGTTTGATAATAAAGGTAGAAGATATTTAAGAACAGATGAATATTTACAGATGAGTGGAAGAGCTGGAAGACGAGGATTAGATAAAACGGGTACTGTTATTTTACTACCAACTATGGAACTTCCGGATAGAAATATTTTACAAGGAATGATGACGGGAAAATCACCAAAAATTATATCTAAATTTTATCCTTCATATCAATTTGTATTAAAAACATTTATGAATAATGATCCAGAATTATCACAAAATTTATCAGTAATGGATATTTTTTTACATAAAACATTAAGATATAATGAGGATAGTAAAAAACGAGTAGGATTAGAGAAGGAATATGAGTTAGAAAAGGTAGAGTATGAGAAGAATAAAATAATAGTAGATGGTATGAATAAAAATTTAATAGAATCATTTGAAAAATATGATAAAAATAATAAAAGATTAAATGATAATTTTATAATATTAAAAGGTAAAGATAGAAAGAAAGTAGAAGATGAACAGAAAAAGTTAGAAAGTGTACTTGATTTTAAGAAGAATAAAATTATTTATAATGAATATGTAAAAAGTAAAAAGAAGATTGAAGATTTTGAATATAATTTATGGTATTATGATAAAGTATTGAAAGATATAACAGATAAAATGACAAAATTATTAGAAGAAAATGAATATTTAAAATTAGAAAACGAAGAATTAGTAATAACAGAAAAAGGTATAACAGCTTCTATGATAGGTGAAGTAGATGAAATTTTGTTAACAGAAATGATATTTAATAATTATTTAGATGATTTAGATTTTGAAGAGATAATGACTTGTTTATCAATGTTTTTGAATGAAGGTAATAAATCAAATGAAGAGACAAATATTAATGATCTTAATATACCATCAAAAATAAAAAATGTTTATAAAAATATGATAAAAATCAGTGAGGATTTAGCTAATAAAGAATCAAAATATGAAATAACTATTCATAGTGATTTATATTATGAGGAATGTTTATTTATAGATTTAATGGAACCTGTATATTTATGGTCAGGAGGTTGTGATATAAGAACATTGTATCAAAGTACTGAAATATATGAAGGTAATTTTTGTAGAGGGATGTTGAGATTAACACAGATATGTGAAACTGTTATTAAGATATGTAATGGTATTAGAAAATATGAGATTGTACAAAAGATTGAAGGATATAAAGAGAAATTAATTAGGGATTTTACAAGTATATCATCTTTATATGTTAAATAAAAAATAAAGATTAAAAAGTTAAAAAATAAAAATATTTTTTTTCAATATATTTATTATAAATAAAATTAATAAATATAAAAATTGTATTTAAAATGAGGAAAATATTTAAATACCTGGTTAAGTGAATGATTATTGAATTGATAAAAATATTCGGGAAGATTTAAAGAAGAAGAAATATCATAAACTTTTATTTGATTATTAACAATTAAAAAGAATATATAAAAATAATAAAAAATGGGTTTAAAATCAGAGTATAAATCACATAATTGAATTATTTTTTTGGATTGATTAATTATATTATTAAAATCAAATTTATTTTCTTTAAAAAAAAGATTTAAAAAATAAGATGAATAAATACGGGTATGTAAAAAATCAAAATCCATTTTATTTAATTTTAAATCTATTATTTTTTTTACTAAACTTGGAGTATTTTTATTATAAATATCATATTCTATATTTGATTTATTTATTGTATATAAAGTATATAAATTATTAGTTATGTCATTTATGTATTCTTTAATATTTTTATGAAAAATACAGGGTAATTTACATTCTATAAAATAATCATAATTATCTTTGTTATAAAATAAAAAATAGATAAAAGAATAAAAATAATAGTAATTTGGTTCAATATTATTATTTAAACTATAATTTTCAAAAATAAAAAAATATATCTTTTCTTCATAATATTGATTATTTAGTAATATATAAACAGAATTATATAATTCTGAAGTTGGTATAATGATATAAAAGGGTTCTTGAATATTTTCTTTTTTATAAGAATTTAATAAATTAATTAAATCTTGGAGAGAATCAATTGAATCCAAATAAGTCAAATAAATAAATTCTTTTTTGTTATCGATTTTAATAGAATTATTCATAAAAATAATATTCTATGAATTTTGTAAAAAAAAATATTATAAACTATACGCTTTATTTAGTGTTTTTTGATTTATGATTTTTTATTATAATAAAATATATAAAATATATAAAATTTATAAAAAATAAATTAAAAATAATTATTTGAAAAATTGAATTTAAAAAAAAATAATAAAAAAATAAAAGTACAAGATTATTGAAAGATGAATCGTTGTATTGGATATACAAAAACAAATAAGAAATGCAGAAATTTATTAAAAAATGCAAAATACAAGCATTTTTGTTGTAATGATCATTTACCATATAATATAGATATTTTAGAAGACGGATGTTTCTTATGTATGGAAAATAATTTAAAAAGAGAAGATTTGAAGATGTTAAGATGTAAACATCTAATACATAAACCATGTTATGAAGAATGGAAAAAACATTCAACATATGATGAAGATATATGTATAATATGTAGACAAGAAGTAGTAAAGAAGAATAATAATAATAATGGAGAAGAGAAAGGTTATATAATTAACTCAAAAAAAGTAAAGATATTAACAAATAAAGAAGATTATAATTTTGTATTTCAATTTATTGATGATAAATATAATGAATATTTAAAAAATCAAAAATTAAATAAAGGAAATTTGGAATTTATTGAAAAAAATGAAGAATTTAAAATTTAAAAATATAAATAATTAAAAAATAAATGAATAAAAGGTATTTAAAGAAAAATAAAAAAAATATAAATAGTAAAATGGAAGAATTGTCAATTTCCCCTAAGATAAGTGCTTTAGCACAAAAACAGAATACTCCATTAAAACAAAAATGGGTTTTATGGTTTCATCGTGTAGATGATGATAATTGGAAACCAGATAGTTATATAAAGATATATACTTTAGAAAATTATGGTGATTTATTATTTATAATTAGAGAGATACCAAATATAACTTCAGGAATGTTTTTTATAATGAAAGAAGGTGTTTTACCAATTTATGAAGATGTTCAAAATAAATTTGGAGGTTATTGGTCATTAAGAATCACAAAAAAGGATTCATTTGATGTATGGAGTAGATTATTATATTATTTATGTGTTGATGGTATGACTAAAGATAATCATCATATAAATATGATAAATGGTATAACAGTATCACCAAAGATAAATAATTCAATATTTAAAATTTGGAACAATGATTTTAAAAGGATGAGAAAGGAATCATTAAAAAAAGAAATAGAGAATGAGTTAATAAGATGGGATGATACATTTTATTTACAACACAAACCAGATTATTAATAAATAATAAATAAAAAAATAAAATTAAAATATATTTTTTGGAAAATAATATTATTATTATGAATAATAATTGATAAATAAAAGATAGATATAAAAAAAGATAAATAAATATAAATAGAAATATAATTATAAATGGTAAAATTTGATTTTGAAAGTTTTAAAAAAGAATTAAATAATGTTGAAAAGGAGAGTAAAAAACAATATTATTTTAAAAAATATTTAGAAGTGGAAGATAAATATTATCAAATACAAAAAACAAATTTAAATTGGATAGATAAAGTAAAATATGAATTAATAAAAATGAAATATAATAAAAAAGAAAGAGCATGGGTAAATTTTCAATTAAATATGTATTATCAGGAAAGAACAGAATATAAAAAATATAAAATACAATTTGAAGGATTATTTAAAGATTGGGATAGTGAAAAATCAGATATATTAAAAATTAAATTAATATATGAAAAAATGGAAAAAACAATAAAAAAAATAATTAGATATAAAGAGATGATAAATGAATATATTGAAGAAAAAAATACATATAAAGAAGTATCCGAATTATCAAAATCTATGATAGATCTTTCATTAATAAATTTTTCTGATTCTTTTGGAACTAATTTGAATAAAAAAGATTAAATAAATAAATAAATAAAAATTAAAATGGAATAATATTTTCACTACGATAATCAAATTTATCATTATTTTTAAAATGTACTTTATTTGATTTGAACTTCATTTTATAAAAAGGAATAAAAGTGCGTTTATTATCAACAATCTTAAATGTTGTTGCATAATATGAATTATTTTGTATTCTCCAATTATTATTTTCTATTAAATCTATATCATCTAAATCAACTTTCATTTGAATATTATTATTTAATTGTACAATAATATATTCATTATTAACTAAATAATATATATTTGTAATCATATTATTTGTTTGACACCATTTTTTTTGAAATAATAATGCAGCTTCTCTTGCATTATCTTTTCCACCTAAATCTTTAAAATAAAATAATTCTCTAGCTTTCAAATTATTCGATATATATTCAAAAGTAAAACGATTATCGTATTCTCGAATATGACCTGCATATTTATTTATATTTCTAGGTAAAATCATAACTATTTGTGATGGATTAAGTTGGTTAGTTATATTTGTTGTATTAGTTTGTTTTGATATATTAGAAGTAGTCATTATTATATTTTCATTCATTATGTATTTTTTATCTATTATATTATTTTTTATTTTTTTTTAAATTATTTTACTCTTTATAATTTATCTTATTTATAAAGATTATTAAAAAATATTTATTTTATTATTTATTTAATTAAGTTCAAGTTTTGGAGCAAGAGCCAAAGTAAGATTACCAAGACTTCCTACTGCAAATTTGATAACAAGAGGATAATTATTTTTCATATATAATTCAATAGAGTTACAAAGTGAAGTACATTTAGCAAATAATTGTAAATGTTTCAAATTATAATAACCTTGAATAATTAAATCTTCATCATTTTTGAGTTTGAAACTTAAACCATTATTAAACTCACCAAGAATAGTTTCTTGATTAGCAAAATCACCAGTACCTCCAAGTATAAGTTGATTTCCAACACTCTTAATTTCAATAACATCAGTTAAAGGACTCATATCTCTACAAATTTTATTAAACTCATCTGAAGGCATAGTAAGAATTGATTCGAACTTAGTAGCAGGAAGTTTAATATCAACAATATCTAGATCAATTAATTTAAAACGAATAGTAGTCTTTTTATTTTTATCTCCATTAATAATAGCAATACCAAGAGTATTAGGATCAGATTCTTCCATAAAAAGAGTTAGTGTGTCATTGATAGAAAGAGTTTTAATAATCTTGAAAAGATTACCCATATTAACACCTACAACAATTTTACTTTTACAATAATAATATTCAAAATTTGGAGCATCAAGTTTAAGATGGACTAAAATTGTTTGTGTTGAATCCATACTTAGAATCTTAATTCTTTCTTCAGTAAACTCAATGTTTACATCAGTTAAAATATCTTTGAGAGACTCAATAAGAGTCTTAAATGCATTTACTTGAATTGTCTTAACTTCGAGAATCAAATCGGACATTTTTTCTTTCTATATTCTTTTATATCCATTTTCTTTAAATACCTTTTACGAACTATTTTTTATATAATTAAAAATAAAAATAAATAATTTAAATTAAAATGAATTTAAAAAAATGGAATAAAATGGTGTTATTTAAATTAATAAATTTTTAAATTTTTGATAAATATTAAATTTAAATTTTAATATTTATTTTTAAAAAATGTTTAAAATAAGTTTAAAATAAGTTTAAATTATGTATTTTTTTTCTTATGTTTTTAATTTAATTTTTAATATTTTCTTAATTAATTTTCATTTGTATTTTCAATTATTTTTTTTACTTTTAATATACGTTTTTTCTTAAGAGCTTCATTTTCTTTCATTTGTTTTTCAATCTCTTCATTTTCTCTTAACATTGCCTTTTCAACCAAACTAATATCAATTTCTTCAACTTTTTTTTTCTTTTCTTCAACTAAATCATTAATACATACTTTAAGAATTTCATCATAATACTTTTCAGTTAAATAATTAATAAAA
>JACCED012493750.1_pt1 | contig 21040 bp, 26 predicted proteins | sample 7455021 | NCBI WGS metagenome assembly JACCED01 (sample SAMN15323456, study PRJNA562643) | freshwater metagenome | isolation source: river surface water | place: USA:Blue River Watershed | collected 2017-08-19
ACAATAAACCCCCGCGCCGTAGGCGCGGGGGTTTATTTATATTTATTCAACTACCACAACTCCCATCGATCGACATGTTCCTTCAATGATTTTCATTGCGGCTTCTATGTCGTTTGAATTGAGGTTTTCAACTTTTTCTTCTGCAATCTCTCGAATTTGTGCTCGAGTGATTTGTCCAGCCTTTGACGTAAGATTCTTTCCAGAACCTTTCTCTTTTCCAATCTTCTTAAGAATGAGACGTGATGCTGGTGATGACTTTGTGATAAAGTCAAAACTTCGGTCATCGTATACATTGATTTCAACAGGAACCACATCCCCCATTCGCTCTCGTGTCTTTTCGTTGAATTGACTTACGAATTCTCCAATGTTGATACCTGCCTGTCCAAGCACTGGTCCAAGTGGTGGCGCTGGTGTTGCGCGTCCACCCACGGCCTGAACCTTGATCTTCTTCATTATTTTCTTTGCCATGTGTTCAATTAATTATTTATTTAGTGAGTAACTTGTTCCATAACCAAGTCTCTCATAGAAGCTTGGCTATCGTACAAGAAATATAGTATCCATGCAAGCCTTGCAAGAATCCCCCTACATCTTCTTAACTTGAAGGAAATCAAGTTCTACTGGTGTTTCTCGTCCAAACATTGAAACGAGTACCTTTACCTTTCCTCGGGACTGATCTATTTCTCCAACCTTACCCTCAAGTTCCTTAAATGGACCATCCACAATCATCACAAAATCATCAATTGAAAGATCTACATGATGCTTTGGCGCATCGTCTTTCATACGAAACATAAGTGCATTAAGCTCATCGTCGCGGAGTGGCACTGGTTGGGTTCCACTTCCCACGAATCCCGTAACGCGCGGTGTATTACGCACAACGTACCATGAATCATCCGTCACAATCATATCCACAAGTACGTACCCTGGGTAAATACGCTCCTCTTCAGTAATACGCTTCCCTCCCTTCACACGAATCTTCTTCTCTGTTGGCACCACCACATCAAAGATGCGATCCTCCATACCAAGTGATTCAATACGCTGCTTTAGATTACGTGCCACAGCGTTTTCATATCCTGAGTAGGTGTGAATCGCATACCAATGACGCTCACCTCCTGTAAGTTGCTTTGCCATGATTATTGAATAAACCAATCAAGACCTTGTGAAAATCCAAAGTCAAAGAAACTGATAAAGAGCGCCACGAGAATAGAAACCACAATAACGAGCATGGTGTACACCATTGCTTGTGTATGTGTTGGCCATGATACATGTTGCAACTCAGCAAATGTATCTTTCAAATAGTTTATAAAATTAGTCATGGTTTTAAAATTAACTGCCCAAAATAAAAACGCCTCTCGGGCGATTTAGATATATAGTACTACTCTATATAAATATGTCAATCACAACTCTGAGAGATATAAAAAGCGCGCCTTTGGCGCGCTTTTTATATTTCTTATGAATTTATCGAATCTCGTATGAGATATTTACCCGAGCAGTTATGATATTTTCACCCATTGGTAGCTCTGCTGCACGAGGTGACATAGATGACTCTGACATAGCCATATCCATTCCACCCTTTCCGTAATACATAGAACTTCCCATCTCCTCTTCCCAGAAACCATTCATCCGAACGATATCGACACCGAGATTTTCAGCAAGTGCTTCGGCTTTTACTTTTGCATCAGCAATCGCTTTTTCGCGCGCTTCAGCTTTAAATACATTTGTATCATCGATAGTGAATGAAAGTCCACTCACATTCATTGCTCCCTTACTTCCAATCTGTGAAAGAATTTCACCTGCCTTTGCAGTATCACGAACCTTTACGCTCACGTTTTGGCTCACCTGATACCCAATAAGTTTTGGCTCACCTGCTGGTGGACATCCCCATGCAGTACATACAACTTGCGGATAATCGTATCGTGGTGAAAGATTAAAGTATTCTGTCTTTACATCTTTTTCTTCAACTCCTGCTTCCTTAAGATATGCGAGAATGGCACTCATCGTTTCTGCAGATTTGTTTTGTGCAGTTACGGCATCATTCTCTTTCGACTCTACTGTGAAGCTAAATGTTGCAACATCGGGCGTTGCAAGGACTTCCCCCTCCCCTGAGACAGAAATTGTTGTCGGACCAGAGTATAGATACTTTGCGGCTTTAAGTGTGTAGTATGTGTATGACGCGAGAGCAAGCACTGCAACAATACCTACCGTTGCCATGATTTTTCGCATGTATGATTCTTGAAACATAAAATATTTAAAACTATATAACTTTGTACTACTAAAGACGTACATATCATACATCTCTTACGGATCACCTACCAGAGGGCTTTTAGTCCATACAGCCCTTCAATAAATGGATTTTTCTTTTCACACACCGCAGTAAATTCTTGCATATCTTCATCTGAGATTCCATTATATGCGCTCTGAACACCCATAAAATGGTACATGATTGAGGACTCATTTTGCACGTGATCAAGTGAAAGCGCGTGCCCAAATTCGTGCGCAAGCACTACGGTAAGCTCATCCTCTGAATCGAACTGATATATATGAATAGCATCACCCGTATAGTCCCCTTGTGTAAATTCTTTAGCTTCACTAAATTCATCATTATATGTTTCAACAATAGTATTGTAATCAGCAACAAGCGAGTTTCCTCGTGCACCGATTTTATTAAGTTCATCTACAAGTTTATTGATACTATCTGAAAGCTTTTCAAGAGCTATGTACTCATTTTCGAGTTCCTGTTCTTCTGAGGTAAGTAAATTTATCTCGTCTTGCGGGGCACCTCCCTTACTATTCCACTCTTCTACTTTTTTATTATATCTCTTGAGAGAACTTTCATATGCAAGGACACGAGATTCGTACTGCCTTTTGAGTGTTCTAAATTCTGTAACTAACGCCTGATACTGAGCACCAACTGTCTCACTCATTCCCTCCTTTACCGCAAGGTCTTCTCGTAAGTCTGCCTCACGCTCTGCATTTTCTTGCCGTTCATCAAAGATAAAGTGTATAGGAAGCTTTGCATTTGGATTATAGACAAACAGATCAGCACCTACTGATTTTTCCCATATCGCCTCTGCATGTCCCGCAATACGACGAACCTCCTCTGGTGTTGTTCCAAAGCGTGCATCAATTTCTCCGATTCGATACGCGACAGGAAGTCTGCATGTTGTATCAATATACGTATACCAAAAACCACTTCCCGAAAGGGTGATTCCTAAAATAATTAAAAGAATGATGAGTCGCATCTAGATAGTATAACAAAACCCCGCGCCTACGGCGCGGGGTTTTGTTCCTTATTTCTCTATATAACAACTTATGAGATTCTTCGTATATCTCTAAGACACGCGTTCGAGTTGAGCGTCTGAAAATTTATTATGAATAAAATTTTCTGACGGACTCGGCAAAATATAGTCGCTATAGCTCCTTATTTTCCGGTCACCAGTTAAGTGCTCCTCCTACCTTGTACTCAGTCACTCGAGTCTCAAAGAAGTTCTTTTCTTTTGGAAGATCGATAGCCTCACTCATCCAAGGGAATGGGTTTTCAACATTAAACTGTTTTGGAAGCCCTACACGCTCAAGACGTCTGTCAGCAATATGTTCGATATATTGCTTGAATCCCGTAGCATTCATACCAAAGATTCCTGTTGGAAACACTTCCTGAGCATACGTATATTCAAGAACAGCAGCCTCTTTAACATACCCAATAATCTTCTCCTGAAACTCTAGAGTCCAAAGTTCTGGCTGCTCCTCTCGAATACTGTTGATGAGCTGGCAACCAAAGTTAAGGTGCATAGACTCATCACGCATGATGTATTGAATCTGTTCTGCAGATCCCGTGAGCTTTCCTTGTCGTTGGAATCCAAATACTACTGCGAATGAACTGTAGAAAAAGATACCTTCAAGAATAAGTGACGCGATGCATTGATTCTCTAAGAACTTTTGATCAGACTCGAATGTTCCAGTTTTAAAATCTTTATCAAAGATACCGTCATTGAAATTGAGAATGAAGCTCGCCTTCTTATATATCGACATATTCTCTCGATACATATTGAATATCTTTGGAGCATCCATACCAAGTGACTCAACGATATACTGATACGCATGTGTATGAATCGCCTCTTCGTACGCCTGACGAAGGAGATACATACGGATTTCAGGAGACGTGATGTGGCGGTATGTAGCAATAACAATATTATTTGCAGCAATAGAGTCGGCAGTAGTGAAAAATCCAAGAACAGTCTCAAACGCTTTTCGCTCATCTGGAGTAATTATCTTGTCTGACTTCCACTGCTCAATATCGAGCTGCATACTGATTTCTGTCGGAAGCCAGTGGTTTGCATTTGATGCGTTGTAATACTGCCATGCCCATTCATGACGCATTGGGTAAAGCTGAATAACATCAGCATCTTCCCCATTAATAACCTTACGCTTATTAATATCTACTGGTTGGGCTCCTTTTTTGATTGCCATATCACGTACGTATACTAAATTTCACTAATAAACTTTTATTGACAAGATTCACACACAGCGTCTTCAGCTACATGCAATTTTATTTTTGACTGCATTGGCACAGCTACTTGTTCCACTACTGCAACAAATGGGGATGGGGTTGCAACAGGTGTCGGCACAGCCTCAGCAACAACAGTAGCTGAAACTACCTGCGCTGACATAACTACTGTCTCCTGTCCCATACCTCCCTCTTCACGTACTGATCCCGTTTCCTTTCTAAGGTGTGTTCCTGCAGTATTAACAGTCGACTTTTCTACCTGTGTAGCACCCAATGTTCGTAGGTAATAGGTAGTCTTAAGTCCAGCCTCCCATGCATATAAGTATAACTCTGAAAGCTCTTGGCCAGAGGTGCCGCTGAAGAAAATATTGAGAGATTGCGACTGATCAATCCACTTACCTCGACTTGCTGCCGCGCGAATAATCCATCGCATATCAATCTCAAATGTCTCCTTATACTTTTGTTTGATTTCAACAGGAATACTTGGAATATTTGCAAGACTACCGTCGTTGTACTTAATAGCAGCTAACATTTCAGCATTCCAAAGTCCGACCTTTTTAAGATCTTCAATAAGATAGTCGTTAATCACGATAAAGTCTCCTGAGATATTTGACTTCACGTAAATGTTTTTATAGATAGGCTCATTCCCTGGAATTGAACCAGCAATATTTGCAATTGTTGCAGTAGGAGCAATTGCCATAGTGTTACTGTTGCGCATACCATACTGCTTCACCGCCTCGCGTACCACACTCCAATCAAGTCGCTCGATTCGATTTACTCCTGTTGTGATACCTCGATCAGACTCAAGGAGTGCAACGGTATCGAGTGGGAATATTCCTCGATCCCACTTAGAACCCTTAAAACTTTCATACGCTCCACGCTCACGAGCAAGGTCAGTCGACGCAAGGATGGTGTAGTACGCAATAATCTCCATTGAACTATCAGAAAACTCAACACACGCCTCAGAACCAAACGGAATATTAAGCATATAGAGCGCATCTTGGAATCCCATGATTCCCAACCCTACTGGTCGATGCTTCATGTTTGAATTACGCGCTTCAATGGTTGGATAGAAGTTGAGATCAACAACGTTATCGAGCATACGCATTCCTGTCTTCACTGTTTGCTTTACCATCTCAGCATCAAACACACCGTTTCGTATATGGAGCGGGTAGTTGATAGATCCGAGATTACATACCGCAGTCTCTTCTGCTGAAGTATTGAGCGTGATTTCGGTACAAAGATTTGAACTATGTACTACTCCTGCATGATCCTGTGGTGATCGAATATTTGATGGGTCTTTAAAAGTAATCCATGGGTGACCGGTTTCAAAAAGCATACCAAGTTGCTTTTTCCAAAGATCACGCGCCTTCATGCGCTTAAACTTATTAATCTCTCCCCTATCAGCCATCTCTTCATATTTCTCATAGAGCTCTTCAAACTTCTTTCCATATGTCTCAGTAAGATCCTTAGCTTCATCCGGAGAAAAGAGTGTCCATTGCCCATCCTCCTTCACACGCTTCATAAAGAGATCAGAGATCCATGATGCGGTATTCATGTCATGTGTACGACGTCGTTCATCTCCTGTATTTTTTCGGAGTTCAAGAAAATCTTCAAAGTCGATATGCCAATTTTCCATGTACACACATGTCGCACCACGCCTACGTCCTGAGCGATTAATAGCAACGGTAACGTCGTTTGCAATCTTTAGGAACGGAATAGTTCCTTGAGAGGTGATGCCTGCACTCTTAATCTCCGCACCCATACCACGGAGTTTGCTCCATGATGTTCCAATACCACCCGCCCACTTAGAAAGCATCGCATTGTCGCCAAATACTTTAAAAATATGCTTCAAATCATCTTCAACGATATTGAGATAACATGATGAAAGTTGTGGGTGTGGTGTACCTGCATGGAAGAGTGTTGGTGTAGAAGGAACAAAGAGCATCTGCGACATCACGTTATAAAACTCTACTGCACGCTCTTCCTTGTTTTGCTCATTGAGTGCAAGCCCCATAGCAATACGCATCCACATCATCTGTGGCATTTCAATAACTCCCCGCCCTTCCACGCGTACAAAGTATCGATCATGAAGTGTTTCGATACCAAGATACTTAAATAAATCATCTCGCTCTGGTTTAATTGCTTCAGCAAGCACGTCGAGATTATATCCAAGCATCGCGGTATCATACTTCTTTGCCTCAACTCCCAACTTAAGGTTGCGCACAAATGCTGTCTTGTAGGCGTTTTTGTATGCTGGAGATGTAATCTCACCATCAATAACACCAATTGCCTCATCAGCGATTCGACGATTGAGCTGTCGCGCAGCAACTACTGAGTACGCAGGATCTTGCTCAATTCGTGCACGAAGAATGTACGTTACGAGCTTTGCCATCTCTTTTGTTTTGATACCGTCATACACCTCTCGTTCTACCTGAGATACAATCTCATCTACATTAATCTCCTCGGTATATCCATAGGTAAATTGCGCAACATACGCATGCATCTTTTCTCGAGAAAATTGTTCAGTACTACCATCAGTACGAATTACCGTAAGTCTTTGCTCTTCGATTTCCTTTATTACCTCCTGCTTTCGCTCTTCACTTTGCTTAAACCGATAGAGAATATACGACTTGGCAACCGTGAAATATCCACGTTCCATAAGCGTATTTTCTACAAGATCCTGAATTCGTTCCACCGTTGCACACCCTTCTTTTCCTTCACATTGAATACTAATATTTACCACAACGCGGTCTGCCATTTGTTGTAGTGTACTGTCATCAATAGGAACATTCTCAGCGGCAAATGCCTTCTTCATTGCTCTGACAATTTTTGTTGGATCAAATGAAACTTCTGTACCGTTTCGCTTCAGAATCGTAGTAATCATAATCGGATGTGCGTTTTATCGTTAGTAAAGGACCTCTCGGTAACGCGAAAAAGAGAGGCTATAAACATACTGCGCTATTACGCGTAGTTTTATAAAGTGTTGAAGACCGTCACACGAAGAGCATTAGCGTGTGTTAGACACATAATACCATGTATACATATTTGGGAAGCGCGGTGCATCATATGGGCACTAAACGAAAAACGTTTTATTATCTAGCTTTTTAAAACAGGGCTTTCCACCTACCTGTTGACGAACTGTGGATAGCAACAGATAGGCTCACCATGCAAGACTTGCGGGTATTCTCACGATGTTTCGAAATATAAGAAAATCCCCGAGCTCGCGTAGCGAGCTCGGGGATTTTCTCCCCTACCGTTTCAACGAATCTCGTATTTCTCGAAGCAAAAGTACCTCTTCACTTGTTTTTGAATCAACACCAGTCTTCACTTCTTCTTTCTTCTCAAATTTTCGCAAGGCCCGAATAGCAACAAAAATAACGAAAGCGATAATAACAAAATCGACTACTGACTGTATGAACTTCCCATACGCAATGTGTGCGTCGCCAATAGCGAACGCCCACCCTGTAAAATCAACACCACCAAGAAGAAGTCCGATACTTGGCATTACGATAGTATCAACAAGCGACGACACAATTTTTCCAAAAGCAGTACCAATAACCACCGCAACCGCCAAGTCAACCACATTTCCTCGAACTGCAAACACCTTAAATTCTTCAAAAAATGATTTCATAGATACAATAAAATTAATGATGATGTGTATGCGCCACAGCACTTTCCCCACCCTCGACACCTCCTTTGTACCACAACGACGCAATGAGTGTAGTAAGTGGTACGGCAAGAATAAGTCCGATACTTCCTACAAAGATACGCACAAGCTCTACCGCAACCATCTCTTGATTAAGCGAGAGCACAATCCCAGACTGTGCCTTCATAAGGAGTAATACCAACGGGAGTGAGGCCCCGATATACGCAAACGCGAGCGTGTTCACGAGTGAACCAACATGATCTCTTCCTACTCGTATTCCTCGAGTATAGAGCTCCCTAAACGAGAGCGACGCATTTGCACGTTTCAACTCCCCCACTACCGATGCTTGCGTAATTGCCACATCATCAAGAACGCCGAGCATTCCAATAATAATACTCCCGAGGAGTAGCCCGCCAAAATCAAGACTTCCTTGTGTACTGAAATTGAGATAAATAGCCGCATCAGAACTCAAACCTGTAAACCGAGAGACCGAAACCCAGATAATAGTCATTACACTTGTGACAATCACTGCCCCAAAGGTCCCTAAAAACGCAATCCAAACGCGTGAATGTACACCATGTGTAAGGAAAAGCATACCCGCAAGCATCGGACCAGCAACAAGCACACTCACCCAAACTGGCGGATACCCACTGAGAAGAAGTGGCACCAGCACAAAGAAAAGAATCGCAATACTCAGACACAAACTCATAAGTGCCCTAAATCCCTGACGTCCCGCAAATATAATGAGAAGGGCTGCAAAACAAACCACCAACCCAAGAAGCGGCATACTTCTATCAATATCCTTAAAGGCAAAATACTCAACACCATCAATCCCCACAAGTCTGTTTATATAAATAGAATCACCCACCTCAAGCTTCATGAGATCTGTTTCAAAAGAAACCTTTTCCCTCTTTCGTTCACCGCCTTGCACTTCCACCAACACCTCTTGTACTAATGAGGTTGTATCTGTGCCGATTATATCCCGCTCTTCCTCATGTATTATTTTTTGTACCTCCGCACGAACAGTCTCTTGAAGCTCCTGATGTACTTCTTGAGCATTTACCCCAAACGGGATCATACAAAAAATAAACAAACCTAGAAATTTCATACAATTCATATAGATAGTATACACGGCTACTGCGCACACTCCGTACATACCCCGTAGTATGTTACAGAATGTTCAGATATAGACGCAAAATCTGGATGTTGGGTAGCACTCGAAACCGAAAAGCCACTGCATGGAACATGCACCACATGACTACACTTAATACATAAAATATGATGATGATGTTCGGATGCAAACGAAAAACGCCGAACCCCATCACGAACCATAATTTCCTCTACAAATCCAAGCTCTTTCAAAAAAGCAATTGTCCGGTACACACTCACTTCATCTATTTCAGTAAGAAGAGCGACTTCTTGTATAGAAACGGGCTTTCTACTCTTTAGTAATAAAAGAATAATTTTCTGTCTCACTGAAGTGACTCGGTTCCCTGAGTTACGTATTGCATCAATTACCTGTGTGTATATATCTTGTATACTTGCCTTCATAATTTTTACATGATATCTTATTGTAAATTATTTGCAATAAGATTTTATATGTACTACGAGCCGATTATAGCCAGTGTATGCATCGCACTCCTTTCACTAACGGGAGTCTTATTTTTTGGTAAAAAAGGACACCTCACGGGCACACACCGCTTTATACTCCCTGCTGCAGTTGGTGTATTCCTTGGAGTAATATTTTTTGAACTTATTCCCGAAACCATTGAAGCATCACACGAATGGGGTCCTGTCGCTATTGTTTTAGGTTTCCTTGGCTTTTATCTTCTTTCATACATTCTCGACACCTATCACCACCATCACTTTGACCACAAAGATATGTGCTCTAGTCACGGGGCACATAGACTACTTATCGGTGATGCGATACATAACTTTGCCGACGGTATCGTTATTGCTTCTGCATTTATGATAAATCCAAGCGTTGGAATACTTACCGCAATTGGTATTGCACTCCATGAAATCCCACAGGAAATTGCCGAATACGGAGTACTGATACATGCAGGTTGCACACGAAGGAGAGCGGTACTCTATAATCTTCTTTCTGCGAGCACGGTAATTGTGGGTACACTTGTCACCATTTTGTTTTCAGAGTTTTTTGAGCCTCATCTTTTTGTACTTACTGGTATTGCAGCGGGTAATCTTCTCTACATTGCGACCGCAGACCTTATCCCTGAACTACGAGAAACACACAAAGATCACTTTACGTACACGTTTATTGCAACACTTCTCGGAGTAACGCTTATTGCACTACTCATCCACACTACACACAGCATCATTGGGTAATCTACTATCCCAAAAAAAGTCTTGCGAGATAATACCCAAGGGCCCCACCCATTACGAACATAAAAAGTATCGTTGTTTTGATTTCAGTATCTCCCATAAATATACCCGTATTCTATCACAGCTTCCTGCTATCATACGCCCAGTGAAGGAGGGCTTGTCTTTGTCGTGGTCGACATGAGAGACCTCCATGCGGACAACCATACACCACCTGTGCAACATGTCTGTTCATTGCTTTCCATCGCTTAATCTGACGAGCATCGTCGTCATGTCTCCTTCCTCGATAATATCTACAATACCACTGAAACCATCCACGAGGATCATCCTTATGTATCCACCCCTTCTTAATCCATTCAGATAGTGGCTGACTTGCATGTACAAAAAAGTAGTTGAGCTCTTTATGTCGCCTCGCATCTGGAGAAAGCTTCGCTTCTGTAAACCATGCTTTAGGAAACTCATCGGTACAGTCGCGCATGTACACACCACCAAAAATACCAAGCGCCAACATTTCCTGCGGAGTGAGTTGGGGTTTAAAGTCAGGATGAAAATGCCTCCCTTCAGGCTCGGTAAGTGTATAGGTATACCCGTCCTGCATTTTGTCATGTACAACAATCGTTTTCATACTGTGTGCACGAAATATAATTTGTGCATGTATAGTGCATTACGCTCGCATCTCCTTAATTGATGAGCGATATGCAAGTACAATAAAACATAGACCGATAAGCCCTGTCACCACTTCAGGCACATGCACTACAAGATTTGTAAGCATCGCAATCGCGAGACCAAGAATTGCCCAGTGTGCACCGTGCTCAAGGTACACCAATTTTAATAATGTCTTACGTTCGACAAAGTACAGTGTGAGTGCACGAACAAAGTACGCACCAATACCAAGACCTACTGCAATCACCACCAAATTACTTGAAAGTGCAAACGCACCGATTACTCCATCGAGCGAAAATGCAGTGTCGAGAATTTCCAAATACACAAAGAGTGCTCCCCCGCTACGTGCCACATCGGACCCCTCGATTGAGAGCGCTCCCGTGATACCCTCCATCGCAATAAACAACACAAGCCCCACGATACCTGATATAAGAACAGTCGCCGCATCAAAGTGTGTTACTGAAGCAAGAACTGTGAGGAGTATAAGCGCGAGTGCAATTTCAATCGCTTCAATTCTTCCCCACTTTGTAAGATGCGCTTCAACACTTTGTATCCAATGCACTATCTTTGCTTTATTAAAGAAATATTTAAGAGAAACCATAAGAAGAAAAACCCCACCGAACGCGGTGATTGCACCATGCACACTCTCAAGAAGGCGACCATATTCTTCTGGATCATTAAAGACAATATTGAGTACCGCAAGTGGTGACATAAAAAGCGCGATACTTACGATTAATATTGGGAGCACAAACCGTGTACCAAATACCGCAATGAGGATACCCCATGTAAGAAAGCGTCTTTGCCACACAGGATCCATATGCTCGAGCACTCGCGCATTTACAACCGCATTATCGAACGATAGTGTGACCTCGAGTATCGAGAGTATAATCACAAGAAAAAACGCAGAGATACCGGCGTAATATCCGACCATACAAAATGCGATTACTGACGCGAGTATTGGGAAAAAGAAAAAACTTTTGATTATTGATTGCATATGCCGAAAGTGTACCATATAGAAAATTGAATCAAAAAATCTTCCGCACAGGAAGATTTTTTGATTACACTAATCATTAAAATTATTATTTTTTCTTATACCCAAAGCAAATTTGGATTTCCTCTTCAAATGGAAAAAACTTTCTTTTCCCTAATTTCTCGGTCATTATTTTTGTTAAATCCTTTACAAAGGTATTTTTTTCTTGCTTTGAAAGAACAGAGTACGCTGACGCTGTTTTCATCAATCCAACAACTTCATCAACAGTGCTCTTGAATTTAATAGGAATACGAATTGTACCCACATTTGAATATGAATTTTTCTTTAGAAATGACTGAATATAATCGAGAGCACGTAACTTAGAAGGCACCCTATCCCAAGAATATCTTTTTAAAAATGTATTTGGTATAGAGTTTTCATCGGGCACATCTTTTGTTGTAAGTGTCCAGTATATAAAAAGTAAACCATCTGGCTTCAATATTCGACTAATATTGTTAATGGCGTTTTTATTTGCAAACCAGTGAAAAGCTGTTCCGACCGAAATCGCATCAAAAGTCTCTGCAGGAAACGTGAGTGCTTCTGCATCAGCAACAGCATATTTAATCGGTAACCCCTTCAACCTTGCTTGTACACGAGCTTCTTTAATCATGTTCGGATCATGGTCAATCCCATGCACATCAACCCCCTTCCTGACCAATGACTCGGTTGATTTGCCAGTACCACATGCAAGGTCTAAAATTATTTTTGGCTTTACTTTTATTAACGAAAAGAATTTTTGGAATACCTTCTTTGGGTACGGCTGTCTATATTTTGTGTAATCTTTTGCAATACTGCCAAAAGATTTTTTATGAGTTTGTATATCCATATATAATTAATTCTCGCTTGTGGAAGTTACTTATTCAAGGAATCCTTCATAAAGGCAAGCGTACCACCAACCTTCTTCCCTGGGTTCATGATGTTTTCTGGGTCGTATATATTCTTGATTTCTTCAAATACACGATACAGATCTTCGCCATAAAATTCTTTCAGAAATGGTGTACGGATGATTCCATCACTATGGTCTGCACTTATATTCCCCTTTAGTCGCTTCACCATCTCAAACACATCACGCATCAAACCAACAATTTCGTCCGATACATTTGGCGCACTAAAATCGAATACAGGAATGATACGCAAAGAGCCATCTCCGATATGACCGTGGTACCCATAATGCACGCAGCGCTTCTTAAGAATTACAATCAACTCAGATACGAACTCCCCTAATGCCGAGAGTGGAATAATCACATCCTCTATACACGGCACTGCTTTATGGTTTGGCTCATTATGATCTCGCATAAGCGTAAAGGAATTTCTACGCACCTGCCATGCACCTGCAACATCGTCTGGGTTTGTAATATGCCGAGCATTGTACCCAGATGATGTAAGTGCCTCAAGACACTGTACAGCTTGCGCATGGGTTTCTTCTTGTGTTGACTCGCTAAACTGTGCAAGAATAAAAAGGTGCGCAGACTCGTCAATGTATGGAGCTAACTTTTGGGTAGCCTCAGTAAGATATTCTTTTGCCTTTACGTATGTATTCCCATCAAAGGTCTCGAGACCTTCTGGATTATACTTTCGAATCATCTCAATAATCGGAGATATATCAGCAAGTGACTGACCCGAAACCACTACTAATTCAGTATGCTGTGGTGCAGGTATAAGTTTAAGCACTGCTTTGGTAATAATGCCAAGCGTACCCTGGGCCCCTACGAACAGTGGGATTTCGCTGAATACACCCTCATGCACCACCTTCTCGAGACGATAGCCAGAAGCAGCTTTCTTTACTTCCCCCGTTGCTCTTTTTGCCCCCTCCCCATGTGTAGCATGAAGCGCGAGAATACGTTTTTCTATATCATCTGAAACCTGATCGACTTCTTTTGTATTAATCTGCCGAACAGATCCATCAGCAAGCACCGCCTCAAGCGCCAATACATTATCGCTTGTTGCACCATTTCTAAGACTCTTTTCTCCTGATGCATTATTACCAAGCATACCGCCAATACCACAAATAAGATGCGACGATGGGTACGGCGCAAATATAAGTCCATGCTTTGCAGCCTCAGATTCAATATCTTTAAAGTATGCACCTGCCTCAACGGTTGCAGTCATAGTCTCAGCATCAACATGCACTGAATGCATGTGTTTTGTCATATCAATAATAAGCCCGGCATTAAGTGGCCCACCACTCATACATGTACCACCTGCCCGTACCGTGACTGACGCACCTTCCTTTCGAGCTGTCTCCACAATCTCCGCAACTTCTGCGACTGACTTCGGATAGAAGACTTTCTTTGGAACAATTTTAAATGCACTTTGATCGGTTGCATATTGTTCTCGAGTATTCGTATCCACCGTTGATTCAATAACTCCTTCACGCACTCCCCCTTTCTGTTTATTTCTAAAAAAATGAAATGCTCCGTATGCAAGCACACCCACGAGCACATATACAATAATGGTATCCATATCAATACAGTATATCCTATGGATATACTGTATTTTTAAATTAGTGCACAAATAAAAGACTTTACTGCTTATACTCTAGGTGACCACGGGAAAAAGGCATTTGTTTTTCGTTTATATTCCTCAAATTCTGGATTGCCCTCAAAACGTTTTTCGAGCATTGGTATTCCTGACACCTTAAGAATAAGAAAGGTAATGACGATCGGACTTATAAGTGCACAGTAGCTCATCGGCAGACCAGCGACCATCATCCATATTCCCCACCACATTGTCACCTCTCCAAAATAATTTGGATGTCGGGTGTATTTCCATAATCCTGTCTTCAGTATAGATCCCTCTGCAGGTTTACTTGCAATAAAACGATCGAGTTGCCAATCACCAACAACTTCAAAAAAATATCCGACAACCCACACCGCAAGACCAAGTGCAGTGAGCATTCCTACAAATTGCTCACTCGGATACAAGCCAGCATGAATTATGGGGTACCCAACAACAATCATAAGGAACCCCTGCAAAAGATATACCTGAAAGAAACTTCGAATATAAAACCACCGACCCCACTCATCGCGCCACTTTTTATATCGATAATCTTCCCCTTTTCCTCTATTTCGTATATAGATTCTTCCAGAAAGACGAATCCCCCAAAGTACAAAAAGTGTAAGGAGTATATTCATATAGATTCCACCCGCACTTAGTCCATAGCTCGTAACTCCAACAATGATAATGCCTAGTCCCCAGGCACTATCAGCAATATCATTTCTTTTTACCCAAAGAGAAATGATATAGAGTATCGTAACGAATACGAAAATGACTCCTGCTATTGTCGCAAGCTCATTCTGCACATTCAAAAAATAATCCATGATTAAAAATTAAGATAGGTAATAGTACCCTGCAAAACAGTAGCGAATGACACCCACACAAGATACGGAATATTCACATATGAAACCCACGGTGCATACGGATGAACTACATACAGCGCCCACACTAGCGTTCCAAGAACAAGGAGTATATCAATAAGTGCGAGTACGTTACTTTGGAGACCAAATTGTATAGGGGTAAACGCACTATTAAAAACAAGATTGAGTAAAAACGGAAGTAGCACCATAAACGGAAGCCCTCCCTTAAAATACCGATACGCCACATACCCAAACGAGATAGCAATAATTGCATACAAGACACTCCACACAGGACCAAAGATCCACGATGGCGGTGCCCATTCAGGCTTAATAAGCGTCTGATACCATGTATATGTTTCCATACACCCAGTATATCAGAGTCGCAAGGTGTATTAGAGAAGTCGACGGCACGTACCATGTTAAAATATCACCATGCAAAAAATAACACCGAATCTATGGTTTAAAGGAAACGCCGAAGAAGCTGTCTCTTTTTACCTTTCTATTTTCAAAGATGCAAAAATTATCACAAAATCCTACTACCCCACAGAAGGACTTCTTGAATTTCAAAAAGATTTTGGAGGTAAAGTACTCGCAATTTATTTTGAACTTTTCGGACAAGAATTTGTTGCCATCAATGCCGGCAATGAATTCACCTTTAATGAGGCGGTATCATTTAATATTTCTTGTAAGGACCAAGCCGAAATTGACTACTATTGGGATGCACTTACAAAAAACGGTGGGGCTGAAAGTGTCTGTGGCTGGTGCAAAGACAAATATGGACTCTCATGGCAAATCAATCCTGAGAATATTGAAGATATTATGCTCACCCCTGGTGCATGGGAGAAGCTTCTCAGTATGAAAAAAATTGATATCAAAGCATTGCAAGAATCTTTACAAACCTCGTCTACCATATAAAGCAAATAGAAAATACGACCCAGATACAGATACAAAAAAACTCCCGAAGGAGTTTTTTTGTATCTGGGCGGCTATCGGGAATCGAACCCGAATCGAAGGCTCCACAAACCTCAGTGTTAACCGTTACACCATAGCCGCCATGTGCGAACAGTTATACCTGTTTTTGAAGAAAAAGTCGAGCCTAAGAAATAAATTGTGTCACTTCTCCAAAGTGCACGTCAGTATGAAAATGCTCTGCAAAAGATTCTGGCAATATATGCACACGCTCACCTCTCTCAATCCATCGCACTTCGGCTATTTCATACGCATGTGTTTTTTGCATTTCTTCATGATTAAGAAAATCAGCACCATTCAAAACCTCAAAGAAAAACTCAACCGCGTGTGAATCATTATTCTTTACGTGTGTATGCACAAAAAGCAATTTTCCTATTTTTGCTTCAACACCCAACTCTTCAAGAAGCTCACGCGCTATACACGTCTCTGGATCTTCACCAAACTCTAAATGTCCTCCTGGAAGCGTATAGAAATCACGCGGACCTTCCTTTGACATATTGCGCACAAGCATGAGTTTTCCTTCATGCACAATAACCCCACGACATCGAATTTTAAATTGTGTATGCATAATACCCGTGAGCATACCATGTCGATATAAAAGACGTAAGAATTGGTACATAGAAAAATATGTGCCTCGTAATAAATTAATCTTTGGCGTCAGTTTTCTAAGTTCGCTCTGCTCACTAAGAATCTCCTGCCCGAGCTCACTCACTTTTGCATTATGTATAGCAAAAGTATCGCTCCGCTTCACCAATCAGTACGCACATGAAACTATTCATGTACTAGAACAAAAAGCACCATTCTTACGAATGGTGCTTTTTGTTCTACTGATTGGTGCTCAGGAGAGGACTTGAACATTACATGTTCAGTACCCGTTCAGGATATTTTTGTTCGGCAGGAGCCTCCAAAATTATCTCTGAACAGCTTCAACTCCTCACGTGAAGTGTCCCACACTTCACTTCCTGAGCAGTCAAAAACCCGCGTATGCGGGTTTTCTTTGTGCTCAGGAGAGGACTTGAACCTCCATGCCCGTGAAGGCGCTACCACCTCAAGGTAGTGCGTCTACCAATTTCGCCACCTGAGCAAATCCTCATATCTCTATGAGTCCCACCATTCTAAGGATTTTTCGCGGAATTGCAACCTTTTAATGAGAAAAAATAAAAAACTCCCCGTGTGGGGAGTTTTTTATTATTTTACTTCCTCTTTCTTTTCCTCCTCTACTACTGGAGTTTCTTCTGGAGTAACTTCAGCAGGAGTTGCCATTTCAGCAGCCTTTGCTTCAGCTTCAGCCTTTGCTGCCTCCTCCGCTGCTTTTACCGCAGCTTCCTCTGCAGCTCGTGCTTCTTCAGCTGCCTTTGCTGCTGCAGCTTCCTCAGCCTCTTTCTTTTCACGTTCTACCTTCATTTCAATCTCTGATTCAGATGAAACATTCATGAGACGCATACGGCGCATCTGGCGCTTAATCTCACGAGTAACTTTCTCACGGATGTAGTAAAGTTTTGCGCGACGTACGGTACTTCGACGTACAATCTCAATTTTATCAATGAGTGGTGAGTAAATTGGGAATATTTTTTCAACTCCAATTCCATCTACAACCTTTCGAACGGTGAATGTTCCTCCTGCTTCATCTCCGTGCTTTCGCCCAAGAACGAGACCCTCGAAAACCTGAATACGGGTTTTACCTTTATCTTCAATCTTTTGGTGTACACGCACAGTGTCCCCTGCCTTGATACCAAGGTTCTTTCGATCTTCCATATTTACGGAAGAAATAGTGATTCCTGCTGTTACTGTATTCATAATATTTAAAATAAAATGTGTATTTTTATACTTATTACACAAAAGCCTTAAAAAGCGTGCTGTACTTTAACATAAGAAATCAGCCATCGCAACTATATATGTAACGACACCGACCATGTACATCATATGTATTTTATGGACGTTCTGACACTTTCGCGTATGCAGTATTAAAATCTTCAGGAAGTGGTGCAATCCATGTTTTCTTATTACCGCCTGGAAGCGTAAGTGTAAGCGAGTACGCATGGAGTGCAAGGCGTGAAAAACCGAGACTTTCCTTCTTTAAAAATTCTTTCGGAGCATACAGCATGTCCCCCACAATCGCATGCCCTATTGAGCGTAAATGCACACGAATCTGATGTGTTCTTCCGGTCTTTGGAAGTATTTTTAAGTACGCATGCGTATCTGACTGCACAATGCACTCCCAGTCAGTGACAGACGGACGGAGTAGACCTTTTGCTCCACGCTCCGCTGAACGCATACGAAAATCTTTTGCACTCCTTCCGATTGGACGTTGTATTGTTCCCCACCGTTCTTTCATGGTGCCATATACAAATGCTCGATACTCCTTCTGCGCGAGACGGTCATGGAATTGCTTTTTGAGATGGGTAAAAGCATCATGTGTCTTAGCAAGAATAAGGACTCCCGACGTATCTTTATCGAGCCGATGTACCACACCCGAACGCTCAAGTGGCGAGCCGTCTTGTGCTCGCTGCGCCTCCCCCACCCCGCGCGCCAAAGGCTCGCGGGCAAGCAACCAATCAACCACCGTAACCTCATCACTTCGACCATCACCATGCACCAAAAGACCTGATGGCTTATGTATTACCACAACACTATCATCCTCATACAATACCGGAATATCAGGCACCTTTCCTTCGCTTGCGGTTTCCATATGCTTCTAGAATACTCTTAAATTCAGATTCTCCAAAATCAGGCCAGTAGGTATCAACAAAAAACAACTCGCTGTATGCACTCTGCCACAAGAGGAAATTTGAGATGCGATGCTCGCCACTCGTGCGCACAATAATATCAGGATCGGGCATACCTGCAGTCCAAAGAAAATCGGCAAATGTCTCCTCTGTTACCTTTTCCCCTTTTTCAATAACCCGATTTACCGCATCCACAATCTCAGCACGACCACCGTACGAAAGTGCTATCCATACTGTAAGTGATGGATTTTCATGACGTGTAGACTCTGCTATTGAAATTTCTTTTTGCAGTGTGTCAGGCAAGCGTGATTTTTCACCAATGACGCGTATATTAATCTTGTCTTCTCGTGCACTAAATTCTGCACGTAGCTCAGCAAGTGCTCGCTCAAGGAGCGCCATAAGATATGAAACTTCTTCTTCAGTACGTTTCCAATTTTCAGTCGAAAATGCATAACATATCATATGCGAAATTCCCGCCCGATGCACAACCTCTACAATGTTTTTTATAGACTCATATCCTCGCGTATGTCCTTCTAGGGTTGGCAAACCTCTCTCCTTCGCCCAGCGCCTATTCCCATCCATAATAAATCCAACACAAGACGGCGTATGCGTTTCCTCCATATACAAAAAAATATCTAAATAATTATGATGATATAACTTTGAACGAATCAAAAAGTTTCTTTGGTGTTCGCCAATCAATAGCAAGTGACTCAACTCGTGCAAGTATTGAACCCTCATTAAGTATTTCAATACATTCCTTCAATGCATCGGGAGTCGCTTGAATAACAACTTCAACACCACCGTTTTCGGTATTTTTTACCCATCCCACAAGCCCATGATCTTTTGCGTACGAATCTACAAAGTCCCGATACCCAACCCCTTGCACCTTCCCCGTTACTAAACAATGTATTTCCGTAAACATGTCACCAGTATACCTCACCATTTGAAGAGGTATTGATATATTCAATACCTTGTGGTACAAAGTGGACTCATCCACTAGAGGAGATGTGCCATGCTCATACTCACACGAAGAGTCGGTGAGACACTCATGGTCGGAGACGATGTGACCGTCACTGTACTTGAAGTAAAAGGCAACCAGGTGCGTATCGGCATTAATGCGCCGAAAGATGTTGCCGTGCATCGGGAGGAAATATACCGCAGGATTCAAAATGAGAAACACTCCGAAATACAGGAGTAATTCCATTGAGATACTGTGCGGAGCTAAGGCGAACCCTATACTGTGTTCGCCTTTTTTATTTCCCACAACAAAGCCCATGTTGCATATTATGATTTTTTCTATATACTTTGCTTTGTTGGAACACGGGCGATTAGCTCAGTTGGTAGAGCAGCTCATTTACACTGAGAAGGTCGGGGGTTCAAGTCCCTCATCGCCCACACAGAAAACCCGCTTCGGCGGGTTTTTGAGTGGGCGATGGGCAAAGCACTTTCGTGCTTTGCGTAGGGACTTGAAAAAGTTGTCGAGAATTTCTTTAAGAAATTATCATACAACTTGAACAGATTCTGTAAGAATCAAGTCCCCCTACACCCCACTCCACCAATCAGTAAAACTAAATCGTAAAATCAGAATAGAATCCATATGATCTGGCGTCAGATTTCTAAGTTCGCTCTGCTCACTAAGAATCTCCTGCCCGAGCTCACTCACTTTTGCATTATGTATAGCAAAAGTATCGCTCCGCTTCACCAATCAGTACACACATGAAACTATTCATGTGCTAGAACAAAAAGCACCATTCTTACGAATGGTGCTTTTTGTTCTACTGATTGGTGCCTCGACTAGGAATCGAA
>JACCED010020911.1_pt1 | contig 21030 bp, 19 predicted proteins | sample 7455021 | NCBI WGS metagenome assembly JACCED01 (sample SAMN15323456, study PRJNA562643) | freshwater metagenome | isolation source: river surface water | place: USA:Blue River Watershed | collected 2017-08-19
ATCACTGGGGTGCTGGATCGCGCCCCCGATAGTCCAAAAAAAGAAAAACTGCTGCCAGTCAACATCGCCCTTGACGCGAATGACCAGCCGACGCCACCCCTGATTAAAAAGCTCGCCAGTCTTGGCGTCACCTTGGGCAAGGACCTGCAGCTATCAGATCTCGAGCGGGTGGACGATGGCAAACAAGTACAACTGATCTATCAGTTCACTGCCAAAGGCCGCTCTCTTGCCGAGAGTGCTCAGACCGCACTCGAAGAGGCGATTGCGCGTCTTCCGATTCCAAAAGTTATGAGCTACCAGCGCGCAGACGGAGAGACTGTTAAGTTTGTCCGGCCAGCGCATGGCCTGGTTGCACTTCATGGCGACCGAGTCATCGATGTCTCAGTTCTTGGTCTAAAGGCGGGTCGCACAACACTTGGGCACCGATTCCATGTAAAGGCGCCGATCACGATCAGTCATGCGGATCACTACGCATCCTTGCTTGAGACCCAGGGCAAGGTGATTGCAAGCTTTGAACAAAGACGTCAGAAGATCGTCGACTCGCTAACGGCCCAGGCAGCGCCCGACCTTCCGGTAATGCCGGATAGTCTGCTCGATGAGGTCACCAGTCTCGTCGAGTGGCCAGTGGTGCTGCAGGCTGGGTTTGAGTCTGCATTTCTGTCTGTTCCACAAGAGTGTCTGATTCTGACCATGCAGCAGAATCAGAAATACTTTGCGCTCACCGATGCCAAAGGCGCGCTGATCAACCGCTTCTTACTGGTCAGCAATATCGAGTCGAAAGACCCGACGGTCGTCACCTCTGGAAACGAGCGTGTGCTTCGTGCCCGCCTATCGGATGCGAAATTCTTTTTTGACCAAGACCGCAAAAAGACGCTCGCTTCTCGCCTCGACGGTCTGAGCGCAGTGGTCTATCACAACAAGATTGGCCATCAGCGACAGCGCGTTGATCGACTCGCGCAGCTTGCGACACAGTGGGCCGCTTCCGTAGGTGCTGACCCTGGATTAGCCCAGCGCGCAGCCCATCTTGCCAAGGCAGATCTGCTCACCGACATGGTGGGTGAATTCCCAGAGCTGCAAGGCATTATTGGCACCTATTACGCACGACACGACAAAGAGCCCGAAGCAGTTGCACTCGCCATCGAGGGGCACTACCACCCAAGGTTTTCTGGCGATAGCCTGCCGTCCAATCCTGAAGGAACTGCGCTTGCACTGGCAGACAAGATGGAGACGTTGGTTGGCATTTGGGGGATTGGGCTTGCGCCAACAGGGGACAAGGACCCATTTGCGCTGCGTCGACATGCGCTGGGGGTTATTCGTATTCTGATTGAGCAGCGTCTTGCACTTGGACTGTCGGACCTGTTACAGCAGACAGCAGCAAGCTTTAAAGACGTGCCCGCAGTGAAACCTGATCTCGATGCCATTTTCGCGTTCATGCTGGATCGACTCCGCGCCTGGCTAAAGGAAAAGGGATACACGTCAGAAGAGATTGAGTCCGTGCTGGCCCAGTTACCAACACCGCTCTACCAGGTGCTGCCCCGACTGAATGCGGTTCGTCAGTTCATGGGCGAACCGGAAGCGGCGGCGCTCTGTGCAGCCAACAAGCGGATCGGCAATATTCTGAAGAAATCAGAAGGCGCCGCTGCATCGGTCGACGCTAAGGTCTTAGTTGAGCCCGCAGAGCAGGCTTTAGCCAAGATCCTTGCCGAGATTGCTCCAAAGGCAGAGCAGGCGTTCCTATCGCAGGACTACACCAGCGCCCTTAAACAACTTGCTGCGCTGAGAGCGCCTGTTGACGCATTTTTTGAATCGGTCATGGTGAATGCGGAAGATCCGACGCTTCGGGCCAATCGACTCGGTCTGCTTGCATCACTGTCTCGCGCCATGAACCAGGTGGCTGACATCTCTCGGCTCGCGGTCTAACATGAGTCTTACTGCGACCCCGCTCATTATTCTGGACCGAGATGGGGTGATCAATGAGGACCGTGACGACTACGTTAAGTCCCCCGATGAATGGGTGCCTGTTCCCGGAAGTCTTGAGGCGATTGCACGACTGACTCACGCAGGATGGTCTGTTGTTGTCGCGACCAACCAGTCAGGGATTGAGCGGGGACTGTTCGATATCAATACCTTGCATGCTATTCACAATAAGATGACCCATGCGGTGGCAGAGGCCGGCGGTCACATCGAAGGAATCTTCTTCTGCCCCCACGCACCCGACACAGGATGCCGATGTAGAAAGCCCGCTACAGGGCTCTACGAAGACATTGCACATCGATTCGGACGGCCCCTCACCAACGTCCCGGTGGTTGGCGACTCGCTGCGAGACCTTCAGGCTGGGCATGTCATGGGCAGCTCACTCTGGCTGGTTCGCACCGGCAAGGGGAAACGCACACTGGCAGCTGCTGAGAAGGATGCGACCAAGGCACTGCCCCCAGGGACTCGGGTCGAGGACAGTCTTGCCACTGTTGTTGCACAGATCCTCTCGACGCACTAATCCTCTACGCACTCCTTTCGGCTCACACCGCGACTATTTTTTGACATGCCAACCCTTCGTGCCGTTGTCTTTCTTATTTTTCAAGTTGTTTCACTCTGCATCTGGGCAACCCTCACAATCCTGATCGGTCCATTTCTGCCCTACCACCCGCGCTACCGTTTCGCAATGACCTGGTGCCGAATGATGATGTGGGCTTCTCGATCAATTCTTGGCATTCGCGCCAATGTCATCGGCAAAGAGAATCTTCCCGACGGTCCCGCCATCATTCTGTCGAAACACGAATCAGCCTGGGAGACCATGTTCTATCCAGCGTTTTTTGAGCGTGACCTGTGTTTTGTCTTTAAGCGAGAGCTCCTTTGGATTCCATTTTTCGGCTGGGGCATTACGCTGCTTCGAATGGTGGCGATTAATCGCAGCCAGGGCAACGAGGCCTTTCAGCAGGTCCTGGACCAAGGACAGGATGTGCTGCACAAACAGGGGCGATGGATGGTCTTCTTCCCAGAGGGCACCCGCGTCTTGCCCGGACACCATCGACGCTACAAGACAGGCGGTGCGCGGCTTGCGATTGCCACCAAGACCCCGATCATTCCGATCGCCATGAACTCCGGAGATCTCTGGCCAAGGAAGTCTTTTTTGAAAAAACCGGGGGTGATTACCGTTTCTATAGGGCCAACCCTCTTGCCTGATGGCGAAGATGCGACTACCCTCACGGCAAAAGTAGAAACTTGGATAGAACAAGAAATGCGACGAATCAGTCCAGGCCGCCCGGGGAAAGCGCATCAATGACCTTGTTGGAGCAGTTTCTTCTGCCATTTGGAATCGGCGAACCGCCGGCTCCACCAACTGCCTCTCCCAAAAGCTCCCCCACCAAGAAACACCGGACGGTAGCGCTACAAGGCCACGCTGTCCCCTGGTCCCTTAAACGAACGCGACGTAAGACGGTCGGGATGTCGATCGGCCAAGGCATGATCCAGGTCAACGCCCCGAAATGGGTGCCTGTCAGCGATATCGAGTTCATTCTTCGTGAGAAATCGAACTGGCTCTTAGCGCGACTCGCGGAGTGGCACCAGAGCGAACAGCAGCGTCTTCTACCCGAGGAACAGTGGGCGCATGGCGCAGCCATTCAGTACCTGGGCAAGCCGATGAAGCTTCTTCTATCGCCCACGTTACGGCAGTCGCAGTACGACGATTTCCGACGCGAGCTCCAGCTAGCCCTGCCACAGGACGCGAGACTCGAGCAGATTCGCGATACCGTTCATGCCTGGCTACAGTCACAAGCCAAGAGCCTGTTTGCTGCCCGGCTCAAAGTCTTAAGTGAACGATCGGGCCGATCCTACACAAAGTTTAGTCTGAGCAACGCCCGGGGACGCTGGGGCAGCTGCACCGAGGATGGCCATATTCGTCTGAACTGGCGGCTGGTTCACTTCGGGCAAGAGGTCATTGACTACGTGATCGCCCATGAACTTGCGCATACCTACACCATGGACCATAGCGCAAGCTTCTGGAATGAAGTTGCGGAAATCCTGCCAAACTTTGAAGAAGGCAAGGCTGTTCTTAAAAAAACGCGCCTGGATACACTGCCGACTTTTTAGTCGGACAACTGGTTCGCCAGGTCGATAAACTGAGTCACACTGAGATCCTCTGCACGATCAGTCGGGGCAATGCCGAGCGCTGCCCACTGCACGCGATCGCCGTAGACCGCCAGCGTATTTCGTAGCATCTTGCGCCGCTGTGAAAACGCTGCGGTGACAAGCGCAGAAAAAACCACCCAGTCTCTGACCCGAAAGTCTGCACGCGGAATCGGCACCATTCGAACGACTGCCGAATCTACCTTTGGTGCAGGTTGAAACGCCCCCGGCGGAACCAGCAGGCAGCGGACCATCTGATAGCGGGCCTGCAGCATGACCGATAGCCGTCCATAGATCTTTGACCCGCACGGCGCCACCATACGATCCACGACTTCTTTCTGCAGCATGACATGCTGATCATCAATCAGATCGGCATAGGTCAGCAAATGAAAAAGGATCGGGCTTGAAATGTTGTAAGGCAGATTGCCAACGATACGCAGGTGACCGCCCAAGCGCTCGGCAAGCGCACCGAAGTCCACCTTGAGCACATCCTCTTCGATGAGTTCTAGCTGAGATTCAGGAAATCTCGCACGCAGGCGTTCGGCAAGGTCGCGATCAATCTCGATCGCACGGATAATGCCTGCGCGTTCGATCAGGGGGCCTGTAATGGCTGCCTGACCAGGGCCAATCTCAACAATTCGCTGGCCCGGCTTCGGGTCGATTGCGCTGATGATGCGCGAGATGACGCCTGGGTCATGAAGAAAATTCTGTCCGAAACGTTTGCGGGCGATATGCCCCTGATCAGAGATCGTCGCGCTTGATCTCGACATAAGCACTCGCACGGATCTCACGCGTCCAGTCAGCAACCGCCTCGGCAAGCTTCTGGTCTCTGACAAGGTTTCGAGCGAGCATGCGAAGACGCTGCTCTCCCATCGGCTCTCGCTTGCGCTCAAGTAACTGGATCAGGTGAATACCGAACACCGAACGCACGGGCCCACTGATCTGACCGGGCTGCAACGCAACCATCGCCCGTTCGAACTCTGGCACAAGATCGCCGGGATAAGTCCAGTCCAGCTCGCCCCCGCGCGAGGCAGAGCCTCGATCGTCCGAGAGTTCGCGCGCAATCTGCCCGAAATCAGCGCCCGACTCAAGACGTCGTCGAATGTCCGCCACTCTTCGGCGGGCGATCTCTTCCGTCACGTTGTTATCAATTCGGACCAGAATATGGCGTGCACGATGAACCGGAACGTCAGGGGTCTTTAACGTCACCCGCTGCTCCTCAAAGAGCAGCAGATGCAGACCATTCGGGCTTCTCACCACGGAACTCACCTGCCCTGGCTTGAGGCTCCGAAGCGCGTCTAGAAATAAGGTCGGCACGAGCTCTGTGGCGCGCCAGCCAAGACTTCCCCCCTGCTCGCGTTCCGGGGCCTCGGAAAATTCTTTCGCCACATCGGCAAAGGCGCGACCGCCGCGAATCGCCGCCTGTGCCTTAGACATCTTTGCACGCGCGACATCAAGCTCCTGCTGAGAGGCCGACTCACTCACCCGAATCAGAATCTGGGAGACCTTAAATTCTTCGGTACGACGGACCGAATCTCCCTGAGCGGCTAAAAAAGTATCGACTTCACTTTCGGAAATCTGCAGACGGCTATCGACATCTCGTTCACGCAGTCGCGTCAAAATAATCTCGTCACGGATATCCTGACGAAAGCTATCAAATGAGGTTCCTTCGGCTTCCAGCTGATTTCTCAGGCCGCTCAGCGACAGCCCGTTTTGGTCAGCAATCCGTGCCAGGCTGCGGTCAACTGTCACGTCATCCACCCGGACCCCAGTTTCCTGCGCCCGTTGTAAGAGCACCCGGTCGTTAATCATTCGATCCAAGACCTGCTCGCGCATCAGCTTTGGATCGGGAGGCGTCACCCCTTCGCGACGCATGTTCTCTCGAAACTGTCGCTCGCGTCGGTTGAGTTCGCTCTCAGTAATGATGTCCTGATTCACGATCGCAACGACACGATCAACAAGACGAGTGGGGGCTGCCGATTTCGGCTGCGCAGACACGAGCGATGACGAAACCGCGGTGAGCACAGACATTGAGACAGTCAGAATCAGACGAAAGGGCTGCATAAAGAGAAACGGGTTCCTGAAAGAATTACTGGAAGTTATCAAATTTTGACGGCAATGGCGTGATCTGGTTGATTAACTGATAGTTCGGGATTGTTCTCAGAACCCCCAAGGGATTCGTCCCGACACGGGCAAGGCCATTTAACTCGATCTGGAAGAAAAATGCTGTGTTCTTCTCCGATGCACTGGTCGCGTATTGCTGAGCCACAATTCGGGCCACCCAACAGCCCCCATCGTACTCAAACCCGGCAAGGGCCTCGACCGTTCCGGGGTTCTGATTCACCACTCCACCGCCAAGATTCTTGAGCGCGTGCTGATACCGGCCCACCGCATACCAGTGGCTTGATATGGGCCACTGGAAGCCCATATCGACCGAATTCGAGGCACCTCGAACATAACGATAGGCCAGACTCAACATACTGGCAGGTCTTGGATTAAACCGATTAATCAGCGATAGGTTCTTCCAGTCAGAGGTCGCCAGGGTGTACTGCACCTGAGATTCAACCGTCCAGTCTTTTCGGGGCTGGGCTGCAATCTGGGCCAAGAGATCTGATTTTCGATCCGTGCGAAGCGAGGACCCTGGCAAGACCACCCGCTGGTCTGCAAAATAAAAACGCTGTCCAACAGAGGCTCTCAGGCGCTCTATGCCGCTGGCATCCTCGACAAGACGTGTCGTTACCCCTGCGGTGATCTGATTGAGATCGGCAATCCGATCATGTCCATTAAACGCCGTATCCGAAAACATCTGTGCAAAGTTCAAGCTCGGCGAGCCGGTGTCAAACACCGGATAAGCAGACTGATCTTTATAAGGCGTATAAATATAGGAAAGCTTCGGCTCTAACGTCTGAATGACGGGAAGCCCGCCCAAGAGAGCGGGACGCTCCAAGACGGAACTGACCGTCGTGCTCAGAGTGGGCAGCACTCGGGTGTACGACGGCGTCGCACCCACATTGTTCTTATAGATACCGTCTGTGAAGACCGACTCTGTCTGGAGGTACTTCTCTAGCGTCCGATCCAGGCGCCCTTCTTTTCTTTGAGAATAATGGGTTGCATGAACCGATAGCCGAGGCTGGATCGTCACCCCCTGCGTTAGCGCTCGCCAGGACACGGCTGCCGTTCCTACGTAACGCTCGCCTTCTGCAAGCGTGGGGTGCTGAAAGGACACAGCTTCGGCAGCCGCGGACCAGTCCATGGGGAATCCATTGGGCGACGCAGTCGAACGATGATGACGTGACGCCGTCACCTTCGGGGCGAAGCTGTAAGGGGCAAGCAGAGGCGATGTCCGATCCTGCAGCAACTGATATTCCTGCACCTGCGCCTGGAGATTCCACTGATGTACAACCGAGGTCAACGAGGCCGTGGCAGGCAATAGGCGCTGCGATGACGCCAGGAGAGAATTCCCAAGATCAGAAAAATAGTTGTCGTCAGATGCCCGCTGTACATTGACCCCCAACGTTGCAAGATCCCCCAGTCGATGGGTCATCGTTGCCGATCCGAATCGTCGATCGTCGCCCGTCACCCGATCCCCCGGAAGCACCTCGTAGGCAAGCGTCCCCAGACTGGTTGGTCTTAAGAATCGAAACTCGCTACCCAGTTGCATGCCGCGCTTAGTGATGAGACGCGGCGTAATGGTCATATCGTGTTCAGGCGCGATGTTCCAGTAAAACGGCACAGCAACATCCAGCCCAAGTTTTACCGACGTGGCATAAGAAGGTGGAAGTACCCCCGTCTTTCGCCGATCGCTGATCGAGAAGGCCGCATCACCGAACGGAATAACCGGAATGTCTCCCCAGTAGAGGGTCGATGATTTTGTCGCTCCTACTTCACGGATCTGATCCACCAAGAGCTCATCCGATCGCAGCTCCCAGGCTGGTCGATCACGTGGACAGGTTGTAAAAGTTGCTTTGATTAGTCGCGTCTCTAAAGGCTGAATAAATTCTGCACGCTCTGCCGTACCCCGCCCACCTGTCGAAGTCAGCTGGAAACTCACGTCATCAAAAAATCCTTGGGTCGTTCCAAGCTTCAGGCGTAGCCGAGGTCCCTCAAAAAACTCGCCCTCGCGATACAGCTTTACCGAGCCCTCCGCAAAAAGTTCATCTCGAACGAGATCGTGGCGGATCGTGTCGCCTTTGATAAACATACCGAGTTTGCGAAATTCAGCCGCACCCCGCGCCTCGATGAGGTCCTCCGTCTGACCAGAGATCGACCGACCGAAGATATAAGCGGGCGTCTGTGTAGTGGACGACGGATCGAGATGCAGAATGGGGTCGAACTTAAGCCCCAGGGAACGGTTGAGATCGGCAGCGGCGCTGACCATTTCGCACTGGCCAATCAGTGGCGCGGCCGCCAACGGAAGTGCAGCCGTTAGCCAGAGTGCAGGCGCAAGGAGAAGCGCCACAGCGCTGCCCATCCGCGGGGTGACGTTCCCAGGAAAATGCATGCTCTATTATAGGGAGCGGTCGCCTTCAAAAACCCGTTTTCGCCATCATGTCCCAGCCCCCCGAGACCCCCGCCATCGATCCACGCAAGGCCCTTGCCGAACAATGGCTCGAGCGGAACACACCGAACCTGAGTGCGTTGGGATGGACGCTCGCGCCTGAAACCCTTCGCCCAGCGTCCAGTGACGCCTCGTTTCGGCGCTATTTTCGTTGCGACGGCCAGCTTCGCGGTCAAAAGCGGTCTCTGATTCTGATGGATGCGCCCCCCGACAAGGAGTCGATGACGCCCTTCATCGCTGTGGCGGGTCTCATGGCGGAAGCGGGGCTATCAGTACCGCAGGTGATCTTGGCGGATGAGTCCATAGGATTTCTGCTTTGCACCGATCTTGGGCAGACCACCTATCTTGCCGCAATCGAGTCAAAACATCGTGACCTTGCGTTCAGTGATCCTCTCTATGAGTCGGCCTGGCGATCCCTTATTCAGCTGCAGCAGTACAGCCCATCCCAGCGGCTGCCGGCCTATGACGCGGCAAGACTCACCCAGGAGATGCGTCTGTTTGATGAGTGGTACCTGGGCCGTCATCGCAATACCGTGCTTTCGGCATCGGAAATGGAGGCGCTGTCTGGTGTTTATCAACGCATCGTTGACCAATGCCTATCGGAACCAACCGTCATTGTTCATCGGGACTATCACAGCCGAAACCTAATGGTCCTTGACCAAGACGGGCCGGGTGTTCTGGATTTTCAAGATGCCGTCATTGGCCCCATGAGCTATGACCTGGTGTCCTTACTAAGAGACGCCTATATTGAGTGGCCTGAAGAGGTTCAGATCGACTGGGCCGTGCGTTACTGGGAAGACGCGCGCCAGGCAGGTCTGCCGATTGCACAAGACTTCTCTGATTTCTGGCGCGCTTTTGAATGGATGGGACTGCAACGTCATCTCAAAGTGCTGGGAATCTTCGCACGCTTGTATTACCGCGACGGCAAAGATGGTTATCTAAAGGATATTCCCCTGGTGATGCGTTATGCCGTCAATGTCGCGCGCCGCTATCAGGGGCTTGGCCCGCTCGCAAAGCTACTCGAGAAAGTCGGCTGATGTCGACGACCCATCACGGCATGCACGCGATGATCCTCGCCGCAGGGCGCGGAGAGCGCATGCGTCCACTCACCGATAAGACGCCTAAGCCCATGCTCTCGGTCCGCGGGAAACCACTGATCCAATGGCATCTCGAATCCCTTGCCCGGGCAGGGTTTCAGCAGGTCGTGATCAATCTTGCACATCTGGGTGATCAGATCCACCAGCATGTTGGTGATGGCCAGCGCTGGGGGCTGACGATCCGGTATTCCCAGGAACCGGAAGGCGCGCTTGAAACCGCCGGTGGGATTGCCACCGCGCGCCCCTGGGAAGATATCGACGGAAAACCATCAGCCCTGCCGTTCCTGGTGATCAATGCCGATATCTTTACCGACTGGCCCATGTTGCATGCCCCGAAAATCGCGGCCGAGCTCACAAAGCGCATACCCGATGGGCCGCGATGCCACCTGGTGCTGGTCGACAACCCGGACCATCACCCTGAGGGCGACTTTAGCCTTTCGGACGGTCCCGAGGGCGGCGCTCGCAAGGTCGTGGCCCGGTCTGAGGGCAGATCCCTGACATTTTCAGGGATCGGCGTCTATGATCGCCATATGTTTGACGACATCCCAGGCGGGACCAGAAAGCCCCTCGCGCCACTTCTTCACGAAGCGATCGATCAGGGGAAATGTCTGGGCTCTCACCACCAGGGCATCTGGTCGGATGTCGGTACACCTGAACGTCTTGCAACCCTTAACCAATTGAGAGAACGATGAACGCTCCCGATCCAGTCTCACTCGATAACTTTATTTCGGCGCTCCCCGAGACCATGCGCCCTACGGAAGTGCACCGCCCCATCCATGGCGATCAGCACAAGAAACGCCGTCAGTGCCTTGCGGCCTGGATCGCTGCCCAAGGTGGTGGGCTAGTGGTGCTCTCGTCGGGCGGAGAAATTTCACGTAACCGCGACAACACCTATCCCTTCAGAAGTCACAGCGACTTCCTCTATATGACAGGGTTCCCCGAGCCTGATGCCTGGTGGCTGATGCGTGTCGACGCAGACGGAAAGACCCAAGATCTCCTGGTCTGCCGTCCGCGGGACGCCGAACGAGAGATCTGGGATGGCGTCCGCGTGGGACCAGAGCGTGCAGCAGCGCGGTTTGATTTTGATGAGGCGATTGCCTTAGATCAGCTCGATCAAACGGTTGTGAAACTCGCAGCAAACCTTCCTGCGCTCTATGCGCACGTTGGAGAACACTCCGAGCTCGACGAGAAGATTCGGCAGTGGCTCAATGCGCTGCGCGCCCAGGGACGTGCAGGCGTCAATGCGCCCGACCGACTCGTTGATATTGGACAGGCGATTGCACGTCAGCGACTGATTAAAGATAAGTTCGAGATTGATACGATGCGTCGCGCTGCAGAGATCTCTGCGCGGGCACACTGTCGTGCCATGCGGTTTTCGAAACCCGGTGTAACGGAATACGAGATCGAGGCAGAACTGCTGCACGAATTCCGAAAGGCCGGCTCTCAGTCAGTCGCCTATGGCTCTATCGTTGCAGGAGGCCCGCACACCTGCATTCTCCATTACCGAGCAGGCGACCGTGTGGTGCAAGATCAGGAATTGATTCTGATCGATGCCGGCTGCGAACTGGATAACTACGCTTCGGATATCACCCGTACCTATCCGGTTAATGGACGTTTCACCAGCCAGCAACGGGCCGCTTACGACATCGTGCTCGCCGCCCAGGAGGCTGCAATCGCCGCTGCAGCAGTCGGTGCCGCATTCACCGCACCTCATCAGGCGGCAACCCGCGTCCTGACACAGGGCATGATGGATCTTGGGCTGATTGCAAAGCAGTCGCTCGACGCTGCCATCGAACAAGGAGACTACAAACGGTTCTACATGCACCGCACCGGCCACTGGCTTGGACTGGATGTGCATGACGTGGGCGACTACACCACCCCACTCGGCGAGGGCATGATCCTCACGATTGAGCCGGGACTCTATATTCGACCTGCAGCAGACATTGATCCAGGGTTCTGGAATATCGGCATTCGTATTGAAGACGACCTCTTGGTTCGCGCCAATGGTGGCGAGCTGCTCACGCGCGGCGTGCCGGTGAAAGCTTCAGAAATCGAGGAACTCATGCATGGCTGATCCGCATGTTCGGATTCAAGGGGCGGGGCCAGTTGGCATTCTGACCGCGCTGTTTCTGCTCAGAAACGGCTGGTCAGCCGAATCTATTGCGCTAGTCGATCCCGCCATCACGAGCCCGATCCCTGTTCATCAAGATGACCCGCGAATCCTTGCGCTGTCGCACGGCACGCTTATTCGGCTTGCCCAGCTTGGTATTGATGCCCAGGTGACACGCATCAAACACATCCACGTCTCTGCTACCGATCATATTGGCAGCATGGAGATTAAAACCGACCGCGTTGGTGTGACGGACCTGGGGGGACTTGCAAGTTACAGCAGTCTGCTGACGACGTTGCGCAATAAGGTGCGGCAGGTGGGGCTCACGATTCATGCGCAGGCCGACAACCAACATAGCCCAGAGGTGCGGATCATCGCTGAAGGCGGGCTTTTTCAACCAAGTAGTAGCGACTCCCATGACGGCATGAGCGTCGTCCGGGACTATGAGCAACAGGCCGTCATCGGCTGGGTCACCACCCAACAAATGCCCGCAGATACCGCATGGGAGCGCTTCACAGAAGACGGCGCGGTCGCGTTGCTGCCGATCGGTCATCGTTACGCATTGATCTGGTGCTGCGCGAAGGCGCGAGCCGACGCGCTGCAGGCGGCAAGCGAAGCGGAACGTTGCCAGCTTCTACAAGATGTCTTAGGACAACGGCTTACCGGGATCGCGACATTCGAGATTACAGGCGTCTATCCCTTGGGCTTGAAGTGGCGAGAAACGCTTGCCGTGGGGAACACTGTGTGGATCGGCAATGCAGCACAGGCACTTCATCCCATCGCCGGTCAGGGAATGAACCTTGGCTTTAGAGATGCCGAGACACTGGCGAACTGTCTCGTGCAGCGCGGAAGCCCGATTGAGGCGCGACTGCAGGACTATGCCCATCGCCGACGTGCAGACCGTTGGGCCGTTCGAATGGCGACCGATACGCTTGCCCGCAGGGCCTGGGTCCGCCGTGCAATCGGAGGCGTAAGCGTCATCCCCGGCGCAAAAAAGCTCCTGGGTCAGGTGTTGATGTACGGTGGTTAGATCTTGAGTCATCCCGCTGGGTTCCCAGTGTTCAACTCGCCGTTGCGAATCGGAGATCACACGCTCCCTAATCGCGTCTTCGTTGCCCCCATGGCCGGGGTTACCGACAGGCCTTACCGTCAGCTCTGTAAAAGATTAGGCGCTGGCTACGCTGTCAGTGAGATGGCCGCCTCGAATGCCTTGCTCTGGGCAACCGATAAGACCACGAGACGCATCAACCACGATGGAGAGATCGCCCCCAAGGCCGTGCAGATCGCAGGTGCTGATCCGGTAATGATGGCCGAGGCCGCGCGATTTAACGTCGAGCGCGGCGCACAGATCATTGACATCAATATGGGCTGCCCCGCGAAAAAGGTCTGCAATGTCGCAGCAGGCTCCGCACTGATGCAACAACCCAAACAGATTCAGGCAATTGTGAAGGCAGTAATCGATGCTGTCGCACAAGATGGCATTCCGGTGACACTGAAGATGCGAACGGGATGGAATCGCGCCAACCGAAATGCGCCGGAAATTGCGCGTATGGTCGAAGATATTGGGATATCCATGCTGACCATCCACGGACGCACGCGGGAAGACAAATACCAGGGAGAAGCTGAGTACGAGACGATCGCCCGCGTCAAACAGAGCCTTCGGATCCCGGTGGTGGCCAATGGAGATATCGACAGCCCGGAAAAAGCCAAGGCAGTCATTGAGATGACCGGGGCGGATGCCGTCATGATCGGACGCGCAGCGCAAGGGCGCCCCTGGATCTTTCGACAGATTGCCCACTATCTCGAGACCGGCGAAAAACTACCGGATCCAAGCGAACAAGAAATTGCCTCCTGGCTACGTGGCCATCTGCTAGACCATTATCAGTTCTACGGGGAATTCACTGGTGTCAGAACCGCCCGTAAACATATCGGCTGGTATCTGAAAGGGCTTCCCGGTGTGAAGGTGTTCCGTGATTTTTTAAACCAGTTGGAATCACCTGATGCCCAGCTGCGCGCCATCGATGACTTCTTTGCAGGCCACCATGCCCTCAGAGCCCAATAGCCCTCAGCCCGTCTCATCGTCAAAGGTTGAAGACACCATTCGACAGGCGCTAGACCAATATTTTCAGGTGCTCGGGGATCAGCGTCCGCATGCCCTCTACGAAATGGTGATCTCGGCAGCGGAGCGGCCGCTGCTGGCCTATGTGATGGATCGCTACCAAGGAAACCTCAGCCATGCCGCGCAGGCGCTTGGGATTACGCGGTTCACACTCCGGTCCAAGCTGCGTGCCCACGGACTACTTACTAGCCCCAAAGCCCGCCCAACAACGTAATTCGCTAGCATCTCGTTATCGCTGTCTATTTTCCTGGAGCTGAAATGTCCTCTGTCGCCCCCGTTGCCTCCTCACCCAGGCCACACCGCCTGCCCATTCGGCGCGCACTGATCAGTGTCTCGAACAAAGAAGGCATCCTCGCATTCGCGACAGCGCTCGCCGAACGCGGTGTAACGCTTCTGTCCACTGGCGGCACTGCTGCGCTCTTAAGCAAGGCGGGGCTCACCGTGAGCCCCGTCGAGTCAATCACCCAGTTCCCAGAGATGCTCGATGGTCGCGTCAAGACTCTGCACCCTGCCGTCCATGGCGGGCTTCTCGCACGTCGCGATCTTCCCGAACACATGTCGGCGCTTAGCCAATCGGGATTTGCGCCCATCGACCTTCTGGTCGTGAATCTCTACCCGTTTCGAGAGACCCTGGCCCGACCCGGCGCAAGCTATGAAGATGTGATTGAGAATATCGATATCGGTGGACCCGCCATGCTTCGAGCAGGCGCTAAAAATCACGACGGGGTTGCCGTCGTCGTTGATCCGACGGACTACCCGACGCTGCTTGCAGAGATGGATGCGCATGATCGAACCCTGGGCTGGCCAACCCGACAGCGGCTGGCAAAAAAAGTCTTTGCCCACACGGCAGCTTATGACGGGGCGATTAGTAACTTTTTAAATAGCCTTGACCCGGTAGACTGCCCCGACACATCCGCAGGCTGCATGCCTCCTGCACCGACATCCGCATCTGCCTATCCTGATGTGCTGTCGATTCAGGTGAATAAAGTACAGGCGATGCGCTACGGCGAGAATCCGCATCAGAGCGCTGCCTTTTACCAAGAACCGGATGCCTTAGAAGGGACCCTCGCACGGTATCAACAGATTCAGGGTAAAGAGCTCTCTTTTAATAACATCGCTGACTCGGACGCCGCTTGGTCATGCGTGCGAAGCTTCTCAGAGCCAGCCTGCGTCATTGTTAAACACGCTAACCCGTGTGGCGTCGCGACCGGACAGGGCCCACTCGAGGCCTATCAGAAAGCCTTTAAGACAGATCCCACGTCTGCCTTCGGCGGCATCTTGGCGTTTAACACCGAGGTCTGCGCATCAACAGCCGAGGCGGTTAGCAAACAGTTTGCCGAGGTCATCATTGCGCCCTCTTTCTCAGCAGAGGCAAAGGCGATCTTTGGTGCAAAAGCAAATCTTCGACTGCTTCAGGTGCCTCTGGGCGGTGACACGGCAATCGCATCAGGTCGTGATCTGAAGCGAGTCAGTGGTGGACTGCTGGTGCAGACGCCTGATCGCAACATCTTGAGTCTGTCAGACCTGAAAGTGGTCACCACACAAAAGCCGACGCCGGCACAGTTAAACGACCTGCTCTTTGCCTGGAAGGTCTGCACCTGGGTGAAAAGTAATGCAATTATTTTCTGCACTAACGGTATGACCCTCGGGGTAGGTGCAGGCCAGATGAGCCGAATCGATTCAGCACGCATCGCAGCGATTAAGGCCCAGCATGCAGGTCTTACGCTCAAAGGCTCTGCTGTTGCCTCTGATGCCTTCTTCCCATTTCGCGATGGCCTTGATGCCGTCGCTGATGCTGGCGCCGCCTGCGTCATTCAACCAGGGGGCTCTGTCAGAGATGACGAGGTCATTGCGGCTGCAAACGAGCGCGGTATTGCAATGGTCTTTACCGGAATGCGGCATTTCCGTCACTAGTCGATATGAGAATCCTTGGCATCGATCCCGGACTTCGGCGAACGGGCTTCGGTCTAATCGATGTCGACGGTCAACGCGTCCGTTACGTCGGCAGTGGTCTTATCAGACCCGCGATTGATGGCACCGAACCAGAGCGACTCTCCGAATTGTTTTCCGGGGTCAATGCCCTGATCACCCAGTACAAGCCTGATCAGGCTGTGATTGAGCGCGTGTTTGTGAATGTGAACCCCAAATCGACGCTATCCCTTGGTCAGGCCCGTGGGGTCGCGATTGCGGCCTTAGCCCAGCATGCGCTTCCAATTGGAGAGATCACTCCCCTTCGGATCAAGCAGACTGTGGTGGGATCAGGGCGCGCCACAAAAGAGCAGGTCCAGAAAATGGTTCAGCGCCACCTTGGTCTTGCCAAGGCGCCGGGATCAGACGCTGCGGACGCGCTTGCCTGTGCGCTCGCCTGGTGGCAGACACTTGCCCATACCCGGGCAGTCACGCGGGCAAAAACTAGCCCACAATAGAGGTCAATATGATCGGACGAATCGCTGGCGCATTAGTCGCCAAGAACCCACCCCAGATTCTTATCGATGTGCAGGGCGTTGGTTATGAGATCGACGTTCCGATGAGCAGTTTCTACGATCTCCCAGAGCTCGGGAAACCTGTCGTGATCCTGACGCACTTCGTGGTCCGGGAAGATGCCCAGTTGCTCTACGGGTTTCTTACGGAAGCCGAGCGAAGTGCCTTTCGGGCCCTGATTAAGGTCACCGGAATCGGACCTCGTATCGCGCTTGCGGTGCTCTCGGGTCTTTCCGTAACGGATCTTCAGCGGGCGGTGACCCTCCAAGAAGTTGGACTCCTGACCCGAGTCCCAGGAATTGGCAAAAAGACGGCCGAGCGACTCATTCTTGAGCTTAAAGACAAGCTCGGATCGGCTTCTGGCGTGATCGCAGATCGTCCCCATCAAGGCGGCGTCGATATCATGAATGCTCTGCTCGCGCTTGGCTACTCGGAACGCGAGGCACTGGCAGCGACCAAAGGGCTAGATCCCTCGCTATCCGTATCCGATGGTATTAAGCAGGCACTCAAACAGTTAGCCAAGTAAACTTCTGGGCATGATCGAACATGATGACCTCTCAGCACCGGACGAAGACCGCCTCGTTTCAGGCCAGGCAAAAACGCCTGCTGAAGAGGCCATCGAACGGGCGCTCAGGCCACAACGCCTAGCCGACTACATCGGCCAGTCCAAGGTTCGGGATCAACTGGCCTTATTCATCGAGGCCACACGCCAGCGCCAGGAAGCCCTGGACCATGTTTTACTCTTTGGCCCACCGGGACTTGGCAAGACCACATTAGCCCACATTCTTGCGCGCGAGCTTGGTGTCAATCTACGTCAGACCTCTGGCCCCGTGCTTGAGCGGCCAGGCGATCTCGCGGCGATTCTGACCAATCTTGAGCGCAATGACGTGCTCTTTATTGATGAGATTCATCGGCTAAGCCCTGTTGTCGAAGAGATTCTCTACCCCGCGCTTGAGGACTATCAGATTGACATCATGATTGGCGAAGGGGCCGCGGCCCGCTCGATCAAGCTTGATATCCAGCCGTTCACCCTGGTTGGCGCAACGACCCGAGCCGGCATGCTCACCAATCCGCTTCGTGACCGATTCGGGATTGTCTCCAGACTCGAGTTCTACTCGACGGAAGATCTCACCACCATCGTGAAACGCTCTGCATCTCTTCTGTCCGCAGCGATCGACGAGGCCGGCGCTCGTGAGATCGCGCGTCGCTCCCGTGGTACGCCCCGCGTCGCAAACCGACTCCTTCGTCGTGTGCGCGATTTTGCTCAGGTCAAGTTCAATGGCGAGATCACACAGACGGTTGCAGATCAGGCCTTATCACTCCTTGAGGTCGACCGAGAGGGCTTCGACCTGATGGATCGCAAACTGCTGGAGGCCGTTATTGAAAAGTTTGGCGGAGGGCCCGTCGGTATCGATAACCTGGCCGCTGCGATTGGCGAGGCGAGAGACACAATCGAAGACGTGCTGGAGCCCTATCTAATCCAACAAGGATTTCTTCAACGTACTCCGCGCGGCAGGATCGCGACCGCTTCTGCGTATCAACACTTTGGAAAAATTGCCCCCAGCGATTCGGGCAACAGTCGACTCTTTTAAGCCCAAGGACTTCTCACTCCCATGAATGCCTCTGCGAATCTTTCAGTGCTGACCCTGGTCATGGAGGCGAGCCTGCCTGTGCAGCTCGTCATGCTGATTCTCGTCATCATCTCGCTGCTGTCTTGGACCGTCATTTTTAAGAAGTGGCAGTCGATTGGTCGCGCCAAAAAAGAAACAGAAGCCTTTGAGCAGACCTTCTGGTCCGGCGGTGAACTCATGTCACTCTATGACCAGGCCCAGCAAGGTCGAATTCCAGGCCCACTTGCCAAGATCTTTGAGTCCGGGATGCGGGAATACCTGAAGAGTCGATCAGGCAACATCCAGGACACCAGCATTCTGATTGATGGTGCACGACGTGCAATGCGGGCGGCCTTTCATCGCGAGCTCGATACGCTGGAGCGCAACCTGCCCTTCCTGGCCTCGGCGGGTTCTGTCTCGCCATATGTTGGTCTCTTTGGAACCGTCTGGGGAATCATGCACGCGTTCTCAGGGCTGGCCAATGTGCAGCAGGCCACACTCGCCAGTGTTGCGCCAGGAATTGCAGAGGCGCTGGTGGCGACAGCGATTGGTCTTTTTGCTGCTATTCCGGCAGTAGTCGCCTATAACCGTTATGCCACCGACGTGGATCACCTGAGCATTCGTTTTGAAGGATTCATGGAGGAGTTCTCCAACATTCTTCAGCGACAGGGTCTTCGCTAAGACAAAACACCAGGACTTAGTATGGGATCGCCGAGCAGCCAACGAGGTCATCGCCGCCGTCGCATGATGAGCGAGATCAATGTCGTGCCGTATATCGATGTCACGTTAGTGCTACTGATCATCTTTATGGTGACGGCACCGATGATTGTGACGGGATCGATTGATCTGCCCCGAGTGGGCCAGGCATCTCAGGCGCCTATCGCTGCAATTGACGTCACGATCCGGCAAGACGGATCCATCACAGTAAAGCGAAACGTCGAGGGGGACAAAGAGGTCCCCGTCATACGCGACGAGCTTGTTCGGGCAGTCCAGGCACTCAATGCGGCGCAGGACGCGCCCATCATCATCTCTGCAGAGAAAGCAGTCCGCTACGAACACGTCATCGGCACCTTAGACGTGCTGCAGCGTGCCGGTTTTAGCCGAGTGGGTCTCAACGTTCGAAAGGACTGACGCGTGCTGGCCATTGATGCCCGCGAAAATCGTAATGCCTTTGGTGCTGCGCTGGGCATGCACCTGCTTCTGGCAGCAGGGTTGGTTGTCTCACTGAACTGGAGTCAAAAGACGCCCCCTCCTGTGCAGGCAGAGCTCTGGAGCGGGCTGCCCCCGCAGCTTCCTGCAACGCCAAGCATTCAGCAAAAACCGGTGAGCACCCCAACGCCGCCAACACCGGCTCCCCCTGAACCGAAGGCGGACATCTCGACCCAAAAGAAAAAGGACCCACCCAAAAAACCAGAGCCGCCAAAGGTCGACAAAAAGCAAGAAATCGATCGACAAGAGGCCGCAAAAAAGGCTGCTGATCAAAAACGTGCTGAACAACGGGCCGCAGCGCAGCTCGAGGCACAACGCAAAGCAGAGCTCGCACGACTCGGCTTAGACCCCAATGCGAAGGCCGGTGCCAAAGGCAAAGATGCCGCGACGAAGGCAGGCGTCTCCGGGGGTGCAGAGATCGGCGCGAAAACTGGGGTCGAAGCCGACTACATGGCCCTGATTCAGGCACGCATCAAAGCCCGAATCAATTACCCCGATCGTGCACCGGGAAACCCTGAGGCTGTCGTTGCGGTCACACAGCTGCCCACCGGCGAGGTCACCAAGGTCAGGCTCATCAAATCCAGCGGCGTTGTCGCCTGGGACGAGGCCGTGCAACGGGCGATCTGGGCGGCAAGTCCACTGCCCAAGAAAAAAGATGGCTCGGTTTCACGAGATCTTGAGCTTCGCTTCCGCCCCAAAGAGGACCAGTAGGCCCAACTGTAATAAAACTGGCCTGTCTATAATGCCGCCATGATGATTCTCTCGGCTCAGATGGTAGGTTTCACGCTCCGTCAGCAACAACCCGACCGTCGGTCGTTCCGCCTTCTGCGCGCAATCGTCACCGCGACGCTCTTGGGCCTGATCAGCGCTGTTGCTGTTGCCCAGACCCCCCTTCGCATCGATATCACCGGCGTCGGCCAGCGACAGATTCCTGTTGCAGTAGCGCCGTTTGATGAAACGGACCAGACGCAGCGCTACGGCCGAATCGTGACCGAGGTGGTGCGTGCGAATCTCGCCCGAAGTGGCGTCATCTCGATAGTTGACGCAGGAACCCCTTCCCCCGTTTTGAATGAGCGCAGTGAGCTCAATCCTCTGTTCGCAACCTGGCGGCAACGCGGGGCCGAGGCACTCGTGATCGGGAGCAGTGCAATTGTTCAAGATGGACGCGCTGAGACGCGGTTCATCCTGCTTGACACGCGACGCAACGAAAGTCTTGGCGGGCTTGCCATCACTACACCGCCAAACGAACTCGAGGCGCGACGGACGGGCCACCGAATCGCCGACTTCATCTATGAAAAGCTCACAGGGGAGCCTGGATTTTTTGCGACACGCCTTGCCTTTGTCCGTAAAGATGGGGATATCAACAGTCTGGTCGTTGCCGATTCTGATGGTCAGAACAGCCAGATTGCGATGCGCTCGAAAGAGCCGGTGATCTCGCTGGCCTGGTCACCGGATGGAACGCGACTCGCCTACGTTTCTTTCGAGCAGCGTGACGGCATTTCAAAACCTGTGGTCTACGTTCATACGCTCGCTTCCGGCCGACGAGTTGTTGTTGCTAACGAACGCGGTAGCAACAGCTCACCTGCGTGGTCGCCTGATGGCAAGAGCCTGGCAGTTGTTCTCACGCGGGATGGCAACTCACAGATCTACACGGTTAGTGCCGAGGGTGGTCCGCTGACTCGTTTATCGCGATCACGGACCATTGATACCGAGCCCACATTTTC
>JACCED010839694.1_pt1 | contig 21024 bp, 20 predicted proteins | sample 7455021 | NCBI WGS metagenome assembly JACCED01 (sample SAMN15323456, study PRJNA562643) | freshwater metagenome | isolation source: river surface water | place: USA:Blue River Watershed | collected 2017-08-19
GGCTTCAACCTCAAGGTCGATCAGGCTGTGGCGTGCAATCTGGTCGAGCATATGGTCAAAAAAGCCAATCCCGGTCGAGACCGTCGCGAGGCCGGATCCGTCCAACTTTACCGACACACGGATTTCAGTTTCCCGGGTCTTCCGGGATAGGGTTGCGGTACGCATGTTTGACCTTCCTGAGTATAATGGGGCTTCTAGCAAGCCCAGTGCCGCCTGGCTACCTAGGTTGGGCCCGAAATTAGCCGCAGAACCCTTGCCCCTCGTGTTTTGTCTACATAGGTCAATGTCCCAATGATCCATTCCGAAACGAGCTCCAGCCATGGGTGGCATGCGACAACGATCCTTTTGGTGAGAAAAGGGGGGCGGACGGTCATTGGAGGCGATGGGCAGGTCAGTATTGGGCAAACCATCGTGAAGTCCAATGCCAGAAAGGTTCGCCGCCTGGGCAAGGGCGACGTTATTGCTGGCTTTGCAGGCGCTACAGCCGATGCTTTTGCTCTGTTCGAACGACTTGAATCCAAGCTAGACCAGTATCCGGGGCAATTGCTTCGGGCATGCGTTGAATTGGCCAAAGACTGGCGAACAGACCGGTATTTGCGACGGCTCGAGGCGATGATGCTTGTCGCGGACGCACGGGTCAGTCTGGTCTTGACTGGAAACGGCGATGTTCTCGAACCCGAGCAAACCCCAGACGGAGCCGCGATTGCGATCGGATCGGGTGGGAATTACGCCCTCGCAGCTGCGCGGGCACTTCTTCCGACGGATCAGGATGCAGAGCAGATCGTCCATGCTGCAATGAAGATTGCGGCTGAAATATGCGTCTATACAAACAATCATTTGGTCGTCGAATCTTTGGCTTCACTTGACGGGAACGAATGACGATGACGAATTTTTCTCCGCGCGAGATTGTCTCGGAACTCGACCGGTTCATTGTTGGTCAAAAAGAGGCAAAGCGTGCAGTTGCTATAGCCCTTCGTAACCGGTGGAGGCGGCTTCAATTGAGTGGAGCCATGCGCGAAGAAGTTCTGCCAAAAAATATTCTGATGATTGGACCAACTGGATGCGGCAAGACGGAGATCGCCCGCCGCCTTGCCAAGCTTTCAGACGCACCTTTTCTGAAAGTCGAAGCAACCAAGTTTACCGAAGTCGGATACGTTGGGCGCGATGTTGAACAAATTATTCGCGATCTGGTCGAAATATCGATCAGTTTAGTCAAGGAGAAAAAACGCCGTTTTGTCACAGCCCGAGCACAGGCTTCGGCTGAAGATCGGGTGCTTGATTCGCTGGTCGGCAAAGGAGCTTCGGCCGCTACACGCGAGTCTTTTCGCAAAAAATTACGCGCCGGCGAGCTTGATGAGAAAGAAATTGAAATCGAATTGCAACAGGCCTCTTCGTCAAACTTTCCTATGTTTGATTTGCCGAATACGCTCGGTGGCTCTGCGGGCGCAATCTCTTTTGGGGATTTGTTTGGCAAAGCGTTGGGCGGCAGATCGCGCATAATGCGAACACTGGTCAAAGACGCATATGAGCCACTTTTGTCTGAAGAGAGTGAAAAACTTCTCGATCAGGATCAGATTGTTCAAGAAGCCATGCGCGATGTGGAAAGCAACGGCATTGTTTTCCTAGATGAAATTGACAAGATCTGTACGGGTAACAATCGCGGAAGTGGAGAGATCTCACGCGAGGGGGTTCAAAGAGATCTTCTGCCCTTGATTGAAGGAACAAGTGTTTCGACCAAATATGGAAGCATTAAAACCGACCATATTCTTTTTATTGCGTCGGGGGCCTTTCATGTTTCAAAGCCGTCGGATTTGCTACCCGAGCTCCAAGGACGACTACCAATTCGGGTGGAACTTCGTTCGCTATCTGAAGAAGACTTTAAGCGCATACTCGTTGAGACCGAGGCAAGTCTCATAAAGCAATATGTAGCTCTCTTGCAGACGGAGGGAGTTACATTGACGTTCCGAGATGACGCCATCGAAGCGCTTGCCAGAATTGCTGTCGAGGTCAATATGACCATTGAAAACATTGGTGCTCGGCGCCTTCAGACAATCATGGAAAAGCTTCTTGAGGAGGTCAGTTTCACGGCTCCTGACCGGTCCGGTCAGGAGATCGTCATTGACCGGTCTTTCGTGGAGAGCCAAATAGCCGACTTGGCCCGCAATGCCGACTTAAGCCGGTTTGTCCTTTGATCCGGCTACAAATCTCGTACTTGCCAGATCGTCAATGGATTTGCGATAAGGCTGCGTGCTGATCGGAGCGTATGATTATGCAGTCTTTCCCGCAACTTGTGTTTTCGGGCGTCCAGCCGACCGGTAATCTGCACCTGGGCAATTACCTCGGCGCTATTGTGAAATTTGTCGCGCTTCAATCGACCCATGAGTGCATTTATTGCGTGGTCGATCTGCATGCCATTACCGTTCCTCAAAAGCCCAGCGAGCTCACCTCCAATATCCGAGAGGTCACAGCAGCTTTTCTTGCCGCTGGCATAGACCCCTCTAAGCATATCGTCTTTAATCAGAGCCAAGTTGCTGAACACGCAGAACTTGCTTGGATTTTCAATTGCGTTGCTCGTATCGGCTGGTTGAACCGAATGACGCAATTTAAGGAAAAGGCCGGTAAAGATCGCGAAAATGCATCTGTGGGGCTCTATGCCTATCCGACCCTCATGGCTGCGGATATTCTGGTTTACCGAGCCACTCATGTACCCGTGGGCGAGGATCAGAAGCAGCATCTTGAGCTCGCACGTGACATCGCCCAGAAATTCAACAACGATTTCCTTGACGAGCATTCTCCCCACATTGAAACGGGCTTCTTTCCCCTTCCAGAGCCGCTCATTCAAGGACCGGCTACGCGCGTAATGAGCCTGCGGGACGGCACAAAGAAAATGTCGAAATCCGATCCCTCGGATAATTCAAGGATCAACCTTGCGGATGATGCCGATACGATCGCCCAGAAAATCAGGAAAGCCAAAACAGACCCGGATGCCCTCCCATCGACCACGGACGGTTTGGTCGGAAGACCGGAGGCCGATAACCTGGTCGGGATTTATGCAGCCCTCTCGGGGGAGACAAAAAACGATATATTGAGCCAATTTGGCGGCGGTAACTTTTCCACCTTCAAGTCGAATCTGGTCGATTTGACGGTGGCAAAGCTTGCCCCAATCGGAAATGAAATGCGTCGTATTCAGGCGGATCCCTCCTATATAGATGGCATATTGAGGAATGGTGCCGATCGCGCGCGCGAGAAGGCTACAAGAACAATGGCCGCGGTCCGGGACATTGTTGGATTTATTCGGTGATCGGCGGTTGATCCATTGATTTTCTTAGACTTTAGCCCTTAATAGAACGATCTGACCGATCCTGGCCTTGAACCGGGATGCCTGGGAGAGACCGATGTTCATTCAGACTGAAGCCACGCCAAATCCGTCTACCTTAAAATTCCTCCCTGGTCGGACTGTTTTGCCGGCCGGAACCCTAGAATTCCGCGACCCAAATAGCGCTGCCCGATCACCATTGGCGAAGGCGCTATTCTCTGTTCCTGGTGTTTCAACCGTTTTTTTTGGGGCCGATTTCGTCGCTGTGAGCAAATCAGAAGGCGAATGGCAGCATCTGAAGCCATCGATATTGGCTGCGATAATGGAGCATTTCGTCTCTGGAGCACCGATGCTTCAAGATGGAATTGAGAGTGATCAAGCAAAAGGCGAGGATGAGTTTTTTGATCCGTCGCATGCAGAAACCGTTATGACCATTAAGGAATTGCTGGAAACGCGCATCCGTCCCGCTGTGGCGGGTGATGGTGGCGACATAACTTTCCGCGGTTTTCGTGATGGCATTGTCTATCTTGAGATGAAGGGCGCTTGTTCCGGCTGCCCCTCCTCAACGGCAACCTTGAAGAGCGGCATTCAAAACCTGCTGAGGCACTTCCTTCCGGAAGTGCAATCCGTCGAGCAAATCTGAAAATGAATATTTTAGCGATCGATACGGCTCATGCAGCTGTATCCGCCTGTGTTCTGGCTGGCGAATCGCTTCTGGCACGCGAAACCGTCCCGATGGTGCGCGGGCATGGAGAGGCCTTGCTTCCGATGATCGATCGGGTCATGGCCGATGCCAAGCTGGCATTCAGCTCCATTGATCGGGTCGCTGTCGTGGTGGGGCCAGGCTCATTTACGGGCATCCGAATTGGTATTGCTGCCGCTCGGGCTATAGGTTTTGCAATTTCAGCCCCCGTCATTGGCGTCTCATCTCTCGCAGCCTTTGCTGCGCCTCTGTTGGATGGCCGTTCCGCTGGGGTTATCGCTGCGGCTATAGATGCTAAGCATGGTCAAGTTTACGTTCAGGGGATCACCGCCAAGGGACAGCTGATTTTGTCTCCAGCCTGCACAAAGGTCCGGGATGCCGTTCGCGCCTTGGGCGCCGGTCCTCTGATTTTCACCGGTTCTGGCGCGACCATGATGGCTATTGAGGCTTGGTCAATGGGAATGGAAGCTGAAGTCGTCGGGGAAACGTTCGCGCCTGATATTAAGTTTGTGGCGCGCCTTGGGGGATTGGCCGATCCTGAACAGGCCATTGCCCGCCCCTATTATCTAAAGGCTCCCGATGCGAAAATAATGGCGGTTTCAGGCAGGGGATAAAGCAATTGCGGTTTCCTCTCTTCTGGCGCCGGCAGGAGTTGCTTTTCAGATCGCTCTCAATAGATTGGGCCCGAGATTGTTCTCTGATCCATTCTTCTTTTTTTGCGCGCCCTTGGGGTCCCGACGAAATTTCTGAATTGCTTCGTGATTCGGCTGTTTTTGCCGATGGTGCATTCGATTCTCGCGCAAAAATGCTTCTTGGATTTGTCATCTCGCGGGCGGCCCCCCCTGATAGTGAAGTGCTGACCATTGCTGTAGGCCGTTCCCATCAAGGGAAGGGAATAGCTAATGCCTTGCTCAAGCACCATCTGAGCCGCCTGAGGAATTCGGGTGTATCCGCAGTATTTCTGGAGGTTGAGCAGGGTAACTTGCCGGCCGCAGCGCTTTATCGTCGTATGGGTTTCATAGAAGTTGGCCAAAGACCCGGATATTATCCAAAGACATCAGGTGCGAGCGTGGCAGCTTTGGTCATGAGGCTGGACCTTGCGCAGTAATTTTTCTGCCGAATGTCTTCTCAGCCTGCTGAAAGCTTTCCCAAACTGGCTTATGCTGGGCTCAATGCCAAATTTAACAGGTGAAACTCGTTGACCACGCTTCATTCCAAGGGCCCGGATCTCCACGTTTTGGATCAGGACGGCCAAGCGGAGCTCAGCCGACGCAAAGTTTTTGTCAAATCCTACGGCTGCCAAATGAATGTCTATGATGCGACACGCATGATCGATGTTCTGGCTCCAGAGGGTTTTGAGGAAACTCAGGAGATGAGTGAAGCTGATCTCGTTATTTTAAACACTTGTCACATTCGGGAGCGCTCCGCCGAGAAAGTTTATTCCGAGCTTGGAAAAGTAAAATTATTGAAGCGCGAGCGTGAAAAGAATGGCCTCACAACCAAAGTGGCGGTCGCAGGTTGCGTCGCCCAGGCTGAAGGAGCCGAGATTATCCGCCGGCAGGTTTCCGTGGATATTGTTGTAGGTCCACAAAACTATCATCGGCTCCCCGAATTACTTCAGAAGTCTCGCGATCATTCAGTGATCGATACGGATTTTCCAGTTGAAGATAAATTCGATCATCTGACACCCCCCGTCACGACAAAGACAATGAGTCGTGGCGTCACCTCTTTTTTAACGGTTCAAGAGGGTTGCGATAAATTCTGTACGTTTTGTGTCGTCCCTTATACACGCGGCGCGGAGACATCCCGGCCCGCCCAGAAGATAATTAGTGAGGCACAAAACCTTGTTGCGGCTGGCGTTCGCGAAATCACCCTGCTCGGTCAAAATGTTAACGCCTATCACGGCCTAGACGAGGCTGGGGCTATTTGTTCTTTGGCTGCGTTGGTCGGTAAATTGTCAGAAATCCCTGATTTATCGCGCATACGCTATATGACAAGCCATCCGCGAGATATGAATGATGATCTCATTCGGGCGCATGTTGATAATCATAAACTGATGCCTTTTTTACATCTTCCCGTTCAGTCCGGTTCGGATCGAATCCTCAAGGCCATGAATCGGAAGCATGATGCGCGCTATTATATCGACCTTGTGTCTCGCATACGCCAGTCACGACCGGATATTGCGCTGTCTTCGGACTTTATTGTTGGCTTTCCAGGTGAAACAGAAGCAGATTTTCAGGCCACTCTCGATCTGATTTCAGAAGTCAATTTTTCAAGCAGCTACTTCTTTAAGTATTCTATCCGCTCAGGGACGCCAGGCGCAGAAATGGATGATCAGGTCCCGGAGACAGTGAAGAGCGAGCGCCTTGCTCGCCTCCAGACTCTGGTAGACGCGCAAAGACACGCATTCAATGCAGATAGCGTCGGCAAGGTTATGGATGTTTTGTTCGAAAAACGCGGTCGGCACTCAGGACAGATCGTTGGCAAGACGCCATATCTTCAAACTGTACAAGTTGACGGTCCCGAAAATTCTATTGGTCAGGTTCATCGAGTGTGCATCACTGGAACTTCGACAAATACTCTCTTCGGATCTTTGGCCGATTCTTTGTTTGGGCAGGAGTGATTGGTGAAACAGCCTGAGAAATCCGTCACGCAATCCCTGATAAGGGAGGCACAGGAAAAAGCTCCAAGTCCCACAAATCCGGCAACTGAGATAACAATTGCGTTTGACGATAATCGCTTTGCATCACTCCTTTTTGGTCATTACGACCAAAACCTTGCTCGAATAGAGAGACGACTTGGGGTTTCGGCCCATGCGAACGGAAATCACGTCACAATAAAGGGGATCGCCGACGCCTGCGACCATGCCCGGCGTGTTCTTGAGGCTCTGTATCTTCGTGTGAAGCAAGGGCAGACCATTTCTTTGGGAGATGTCGATGGCGCTGTTCAAGAAGGCGCATTGCAAGGAAATCTTTTTCCGAAAGATGAAATTGGGCGGACATCATTTGATCAGGTCAATACGCGAAAGCGAGGCCCGGTAAGGGCTCGGAACGCCGCGCAAGATGTCTATTTGCGCGCACTGAAGCGTTTTGAATTGGTCTTTGCAGAGGGGCCAGCTGGAACAGGCAAGACATGGCTCGCAGTCGGACATGCAGTATCCCTGCTGGAACAAGGCGCAGTGGAGAGATTGATTCTGTCACGTCCGGCCGTCGAAGCAGGAGAACGACTTGGTTTTCTGCCTGGAGATATGCGTGAGAAAGTCGATCCCTATCTTCGCCCCATTTACGATGCTTTGCATGATTTCATGGATGGTCGGATGGTAGAGCGTGGTTTGCAGACTGGGATGATTGAGGTAGCACCTCTGGCCTTCATGCGCGGACGCACCCTGACTTCTGCTTGCGTTCTTCTAGATGAAGCGCAAAACGCAACATCTATGCAGATGAAGATGTTTTTGACCAGACTAGGTGAAGGCTCGCGAATGATCATAACGGGTGACCCGTCGCAAACCGATTTGCTTCCGGGCCAAAAGTCGGGATTAAGCGAGGCCATTGCCTTATTGTCTGATCTTGAGGGGATTGGTCACGTCAAGTTCCGAGATTCTGACGTGGTTCGACATGATCTGGTCCGCAGGATTGTTGGCGCTTATGAGGCCGCATCGAACGCTTCCAAAGTGGTCAAATGAAAGTCGAACTCGAGATAACCATCGAGGATAGGCGGTGGTCCGAAATTGCTAATCTCAAAGAGGTAGCCGCGGAGGCTATTTCTTCTGCCTATGCTGAATCTGAATGTGATTTGGGCAGTGCTTTTCTTGTTAGCTTGCTTTTTTGCAGCGACAGCCGAATTAAGGAGTTAAACAGGGAATGGCGTCACCAAGATAAAGCGACGAATGTCCTGTCCTTTCCCGCCCCCCCAGATCTGATGATGGATGGATGTCTGGTCCTAGGTGATTTGGCTCTTTCCTATGAGACGGTTTTGAGGGAGAGCGAGACAGAAGAGAAGAAAATCATTGATCATCTTTCTCATCTCATCATTCATGGTTTTTTGCATCTTCTTGGTTTCGACCATGAGACTGAATCTGATGCAGACGAAATGGAATGGATAGAACGGCGTAGCTTGGAAAAGATTGGAATCATGGACCCTTACGCCAATTCTGAAATAGACGGCCAGACAAAATGAGCAATGTCGAACAGTCCTATCCTTCCGACCAGAAAAATGAGCGAAGAAGCTTTCTTGATCGCTTGAAAATGCTTTTTGGAATGGAGCCAACTTCTATCCGTGAGGATTTCGAGGATGCATTGAAAGATTCCTCAGCACAGGTCGATTTTTCAGCCCAAGAAAGAACAATCCTCACGAATGTTCTTGGGCTTCATGAGCTTCGTGTGCAAGACGTGATGGTGCCTCGTTCCGACATTATATCTGTGGGTTTAGGTAGCAGTTTAGCGGAGGTTTTGTCCGTTTTTCGGACGGCTGGACATTCTCGACTTCCTGTCCATGGCGGTAGCTTGGATGATCCTAGGGGGATGGTCCATATACGCGACTTCGTTGACTTTATGGCCAGTGCAGCCGAGGGCTTTTTCCAACCGGATTCTTTTCCTGAAAAAGGAATTGCCGACCGGGCGACACGTCGACAGGCTGTCATGCGTCTTCGAGGGCTTGGTGATCTCGATCTTTCCCTATCTCTTGAGAAAGCAGGGATTGTTCGTGATGTATTGTTTGTTCCGCCATCAATGCCCGCGCTTGATCTGCTTGTAAGAATGCAATCATCGAGAACCCATATGGCCCTCGTGATCGACGAATATGGTGGAACAGACGGCCTCGCTTCAATCGAAGACATTGTTGAAACAATTGTTGGAAACATCGAGGACGAGCATGATCTTGATGAAGGTTCTCAGATTGAATTGATTGCCGATCGTCAATGGCGCGTGGATGGTCGTGCTCTGGTAGATGATGTCGAACAAGCTATCGAATTCTCTCTGAAGTCTCTTGTTTCAGATGACAATGTTGACACTTTTGGTGGCTTGGTCGCCACAATCTGCGGTCGCGTGCCACCACGCGGAGAAAAGATACACCTTTCAGAATCTATTCTCGTGGAAATCATTGATTCAGATCGTCGTCGCATCAAGCGGGTGAGGGTTCAGACATTCGATTCACAAAAGGAACCGTCTGAGATTTCGGATGCGAATTCAAAGTAAAGATCTGTTTTCTTCGACGTTCTGGCCGGAGAAATTATTTGGCCTCGCTCAGGCGATCACTCTTTCATCGGGTTGGAAGCGCCGCTGCATAGCATTTTTTGCGGGCGCGTGCGGAGCACTTTCCTTGCCTCCGGTAGGCTTTTTTCCAGCCTTGTCGATGTTTCTTGTTCCACTCGTTTGGCTTTTGGATGGCTGTTCTTCAGTGAAGATGCGTTCGCTTCGAGACAGCGGTTTTTTTGAAGCTTGGGCAATTGGCTGGTTTGCAGGTTTTGGGTTTTTTGTCGCTGGCCTTTGGTGGCTCGGCGTCGCGTTTTTTGTAGAAGCAGATCAATTTGCTTGGGCACTTCCATTTGGCGTGATTGGTTTGCCGGCCGTATTGGCCTGCTTTACTGGCGTCGGAACGGTATTAGCTAAGTTGCTTTGGTCCCCAGGTTCGTCTCGCGTCTTTGCTTTATGTATTGGACTGGGTTTGGCGGAATGGTCACGCGGATATCTGTTCACGGGGTTCCCGTGGAACTCGTTTGGAATGGCTCTTGGCTCAAATCTTGTCTTGGCTCAGAGCGCCAGCCTGATTGGTTTGCATGGACTGACATTGGCAGCCGTTTTTATTTTTGCTTCACCTGCAATGCTACTTGATCATCACGGCCAGAGAATTTTCTGGCGTTCGCCCATTTTGGTTGGCGCCTTTACGCTTTTCTTGATTTTGATTCTCTTTGGCGTGACGCGGCTCACTTATAATCAAGCCAACAATGTTGATGGGGTTAGTCTAAGGCTTGTTCAGCCGAATGTGGCGCAGGACGATAAGTTTCGCCTCGAGAACCGGGAGGCGATCATGAGCAGATATATCGAGCTCACATCAGCAAATCGCTCTGGAGTTTTTGCAGGCTCCTCTCCGACACATATTTTTTGGCCAGAGTCGCCCTTCCCATTTGTTCTGGGGCGCGATGCTCGCGCGCTGTCTCAGATTTCTTCTGTCCTGAATGGACAAGCCCATTTGGTTACGGGTGCGGCAAGAGCCGATGCAAAAAGTCCCAGTCTGCCTGGGGAGGCCCCGGGGACGGCTTATTTTAATTCGATTCAAGTGGTTGGGCCGGAAGGATCAATCCTTGAGAGCTATGACAAAGTCCATCTGGTCCCTTTTGGCGAATATATACCCTTTGCTTCCTTGATGGACGTGATCGGCTTGAGGCAATTTGTGCAAATTCCGGGCGGCTTTGAGCCCGGAGTTTCTCGCCATTTAATGGCTGTCCCCGGTCTCCCTCCTGTTTTTCCACTGATTTGCTACGAGGCTGTTTTTCCTGCTGTCCTTGATGCTGAATTGCGTCAGCGCGCCGGACTGATCGTCAACGTCACCAATGACGGGTGGTTTGGGAACACTCCCGGTCCTTATCAGCATTTTGCACAAGCCCGCCTGCGAGCTGTTGAGCTCGGCCTTCCCCTGATCCGCGTGGCCAATACTGGAATCTCAGCCATTATCGATCCTTATGGTCGCGTTATCGGAAGCCTACCCTTGGGTGTACCTGGGGTGATCGACAGCGATTTGCCTGCATCGATCAGGCCCACTGTTTTTTCTGTCTGGCCGAGGCTTTCATTAATCGCCTGCTTCGCCTCTCTTTTTGCTGCCTATCTGGTATCTCGCGCCCGATTTTGAAGGCTTCGCCTTGTCAGGACTTATGAAACAGCTATTGATAAGTTCTAGTCTAAATGCGAAAACTTTGCTGTAAATCGCACGTAGCGATGGCTCGCCGTGGCGCCTTTACCGAGGGACCTTGAGGGTGACGAAAAGACCCAATCCTATTGATCAACATGTTGGCCACCGTGTGCGCATCCGTCGCCTCTTGTTGGGCCTCACGCAAGAGAAATTAGGGAACGCGCTGGGGCTCACCTTTCAGCAGGTTCAAAAATATGAGAAGGGAACAAATCGCATTGGCGCAAGCCGACTGCAGGAAATCTCGAAAATCCTCGATGTGCCACCTTCATATTTTTTTGAGGGAATGCCTGAGGCGCTGGGCATAAATCCGACCGGTTTCGCCGATAATGTTCCCAGACAATATGTTCGTGAGGCCTTGAATTCGGCGGATGGGCTTCAGTTGAACCGGGCTTTTGTCAGAATCAGAGATGCAAAGGTCCGCCGTAGGATCATCGAGCTGGTTTCTCAAATCGCGGAGGCCGATGATCGACGGGCATCAGAGACCGACCGTGAGCTGACGGGCTAAATCGTTCTTTAAAACGAACAAAATCTTCCAATTTGCTTGACCTGACGAACGGTCAATGCCAGATAGTTCGCCACGCAGCACGTCCAGAGTTCAAGGATCGACGTATCTCGCTGCGGAAATTTTAGCTAGGCGGAGATGAGCGTGACCAGACAGAATTACTTGTTCACGAGTGAGTCGGTGTCAGAAGGACACCCGGACAAGGTTTGTGACCGTATTTCTGACGAGGTCGTAGACCTGTTTTTTCGTGAAGGCGAAAAGGCCGGAATAAATCCTTACGAAATTCGTGTGGCATGCGAAACACTGGCGACCACAAATCGGGTTGTCATCGCCGGTGAGGTTCGCGGTCCTAAATTGACCGAAGACACGATTGTTCATCTCGCTCGCCAAGCCATCCGCGACATCGGATATGAACAAGACGGTTTCCATTGGGAGCGCGCCAAAATTGATGTTCTTCTTCATGCCCAGTCTGCAAATATTGCTCAGGGCGTGGATGCTGCTTCTGACAAGGATGAAGGTGCGGGTGATCAGGGCATCATGTTTGGCTATGCATGCCGCGAGACTCCCGATCTCATGCCAGCTCCCATTTATTATTCCCACAAGATACTCAAGCTTCTCTCCGATGCTCGTCGGTCAGGAGCTGAGAAGCATCTCGGACCAGATTCAAAAAGCCAGGTCACAATCCGTTACGAGAACGGAAAGCCAGTCTGTGCAACTCAAATCGTGGTCTCGCATCAGCATGTGAAGGAAGACCTCACGTCTGCTGAAATGCACGACATCATCCGTCCATATGTCGAAAAAGCTCTGCCCCAAGGCTGGATCAACAAAGATACAGTCTGGCATATCAATCCGACAGGAAAGTTTTTCATCGGCGGGCCCGATGGCGACACTGGTCTGACGGGCCGTAAAATCATTGTCGATACATATGGTGGAGCGGCGCCTCACGGTGGCGGCGCTTTTTCTGGTAAAGACCCCACGAAGGTTGATCGCTCGGCAGCTTATGCCGCTCGGTATCTGGCTAAAAATGTTGTAGCTGCTGGTCTGGCCGATCGTTGTACGCTTCAGCTCGCTTATGCCATCGGCGTGGCACGTCCCCTCTCCATTTATGCCGATCTCCACGACACCGGTAAGGTTGATCCGGCTAAGCTCGAATCTGTTCTCATGGATATCGTCAGCCTTACGCCCCGCGGAATTCGTGAGCATCTGAAGTTGAACCGTCCGATTTATGCTCGGACGTCAGCCTATGGCCATTTTGGCCGTGCTCCCGATGCAGATGGTGGCTTCTCTTGGGAAAAGACTGACCTCATCGATCAATTGAAGAGCAAGTTTTCCTAATGAGCACAGCTCGGAAATTCGGATGATCGGTGTTCCAAGCGACCATTCAAAAATAAACAGAACGCTTTATGGCCGTCGCAAAGGGAAAAAGCTCCGACATTACCAGTCGGAGCTTTTGTCCCGTCGGCTACCATCACTTGCCATTGCTTGCCATTCCAGCCAGATTGATCCGGCTTCCCTGTTTGCTTCCAAAGCTGAAGAAACCATCCTCGAGATTGGTTTTGGAGGCGGTGAGCATATTTTGCATGAAGCCAGGAAACATCCCCATTTGGGCTATATAGGTTGTGAACCTTTCATCAATGGTGTGGCGAAAGTCGTCGCCAGAATTGAGGAAGAGAGCCTTCAGAATATCCGAATTCACCACGGCGATGCGCGTGAAATCCTCCTGCAATTGCCATCGTCATCTTTGGCGCGTGTGGATGTCTTGTACCCGGATCCTTGGCCGAAATGGCGTCAGAGGAAACGACGGTTTTTGTCTTCCGAGAATCTTTTCGAGATTGCGCGTGTTTTGTGCCGAGGCGGGTGCTTTCGCTTTGCGACCGATATTGATGATTACTCTGGCTGGGTGCTCGCACGTATTTTGAAAATGACGAGTGAATTTTCCTGGCAGGAGGTTGAATCGCGGGGAAGAGGGTGGAGCGATCCTTGGGACGGTTGGCCGGGAACTCGTTATGAGGCGAAGGCATTTCGTGAGGGCCGTGTCCCCGTTTATCTGACGTTTCAGCGTCTTTGATAGTCAGGCCTCCGCGCCAAACCTGTATAGGCTTGCCCCGTTTTTCATCAGCCAAGCTTCTGCTTTGTCAGTATGGGGCGCGAGTTTACGAGTCAGATCCCAGAATTCTGCAGAATGGTTCATGTGAACGAGATGTGCCACTTCATGCGCTGCAAGGTAATCAAGCACCTCCGAAGGTGCGAGTATTAAGCGCCACGAAAAACTGAGAGAACCGCTTGCTGAACAAGAACCCCATCGACTGCTCGTATCCTTGACGGTCACTTTGCGGGACGCATAGCCAAGTTGCTGCGTATATTTTCGAACGGCGAATTCGAGATCTGATTGAGCATTGTCTTTCAAGAAGCCTGAGATACGACGGCGTATATGTTGCTCATCACAAGCAACATGGAGCCATGGGAGATCCTCTTCTGTCGACGACTCAATACGAACCCATCCCCGAATTTGCTGTTTATGGACTATACGGTGATCTTCACCGCGGATCGGAATGATCTCACCTGCACGAAATGGAACAGCACGGGGCAGTCGTCCCAAGCGTGAAGCAATCCAAGGCGCGTGGCGCTGTGCAAATTCCTGAGCTGCCTTGATGGAAGCTCTTTTTGGAATTGTTACAATCACATCTCTTGCTGCGAGGCGGACACGCAATGTCATTCGCCTGGCGATTGATGATCGCTTGACGAGAATTGTGTAAATCACATTCTCATGGGTAACCGCCAAGGGTGTTTCACCCTCTGGCGGCCCTCCAAAATTGATGCCGAAAAAGCTTGCCATTGAGATTGCTTGGCGGGCTCTCTTGCTAAAAATTCCAACCATTACTCGTTGGATGCGGCGACCTTTATTCTAGGTTGATTGGATCTGGATGAGCCCGAAAGCTGGTCGTCCAGGCTGGTCATGAATGCACGAATGCGAGGCGCAATTTCAGAACGGAACCGCCGTCCATTGAAAACCCCGTAATGGCCGACGCCTTCCTGAAGGTAGTGTGTTTTCCGTGATTCAGGAATATTCGTGCAGAGATCCTGAGCCGCGCGGGTTTGTCCTACCCCTGAAATATCATCTTTTTCACCCTCGACGGTCATCAGACCAGTCCGCCGAATGGATGTCAGATCAACTTTCGCCTTGCGATGCATCATTTGGCCCGTTGGCAACAGGTGCTTTACGAAAACGGCCTCGATCGTCTGGAGATAATATTCTGCCGGCAAATCCATAACGGCCATGTATTCATCATAGAAATCGCGATGTTTTTCGGCAGAATCGCCATCGCCTTTAACCAGGTGATTGAACATCTCAACATGAGCGTTGACGTGCCGATCCATATTCATAGCCATGAAGCCGGAGAGTTGCAGGAAGCCTGGATAGACGCGTCGTCCGAAACCTGGATATGGAAATGGGACCCCATAAATACAGTTGCTCTTGAACCAATCCGTTCCGCGCTCTTGTGCCAAAGTGTTGACGGCCGTCGGACTGCGGCGTGTATCGATTGGCCCGCCCATCAATGTCATTGAAGCAGGAATAATAAGTTCTTCTTCCGCTTCCATGCGGGCAATGGCTGCGATGACCGGGACGCTTGGCTGGCAAACACCAAGAGTATGAAGGCCGCCTCGGTCGATACCCTTACCGAGTGTCCGGAACATAGAGATGAGGTAGTCGATATAATCGTCGAGATCGAAGGTGCCAGCCGAAAGCGGTACCATACGAGCGTCCGCCCAATCCGTTATATAGACTTCACAATGCGGCAAAAACGCTTCGACGGTGCCACGCAATAATGTCGCGTAATGACCTGAAAGGGGAGCGACGATAAGCAGCCTCGGCTGCTGTTGAGCAAGGCGTAGCTCGGGTCGCGAAAAATGGATCACCCGACAGAAGGGGGCTTCCCAGACAACTTCCTCAATGACCGAGACCTGCTGACCCTCGACGCTGATCGAGTCAAATCCAAAACTTGGCTTGCCATACCGCCTGGTGAGCCGCTCAAAGAGCTCTGCACTTGCCGTGATGTTGCGGCCTATCGACGTATGGCTCCAGGGGTTCATCGGGTTTTGAAATACGAGTTTGGTCGCGTCGGTCATGGCTCGCGCCGGCACTAGTGCCGCGTGAGCCATCTCATACATATGGTAGGAAAAGCGGTTCATGTAGGAACCTATCAGCCTTACGGCATGTGCTGGGGAATTAACGGTTTTTTGCCCCCCGAGTTCTCTTCGGGTTCGATGCAGTGCAACATAAGCTTGTCGGCCACGCAAGTGCACATAAAGCACAAGGGGGAATAGTCATTTTTTTCAGCAGCACTGGCGGAGCGGCGTCTGTGGCCTAGGTTTCTTAATATGCGAGATTATGCAGAACTTGATCTTGGCAGGCGAGCGAGAAGGCTTCGGGTCGATACAATCGTCCGTTTGCGGTGGCTTGCCATCGTTGGGCAGTCGATAGCTGTCCTGGCGACCTATTTCGGGCTTGGCTTCTCCCTCCCGATCGGCTTCGCATTTTTGGTTATTGGTGCTTCTGTTTTCTTGAACCTCGCCCTGAGGGTCCGGTTTTCGGCAAGCCATCGCCTTGAGGACCAGCTTGCACTCGTCTTGCTCGGCTACGATGTCATTCAATTATCAGGACTTCTTTACTTAACTGGCGGGTTGCAGAACCCCTTTTCCATGCTGTTTTTGGCGCCCGTCATGATCGCCGCGGTTTCACTGACCGGAGGCGCGACCTTGCTGATCGGCGTTCTCGTCGTTCTGATGGCAAGCCTGCTTGCTTTTTTTCATCATCCCCTACCATGGATTTCAGGAGAAGATCTCTTATTACCAATACTTTATGTGGCTGGCATTTGGGTATCCATCGTCCTCGGGGCGGCATTTATCGGAATTTATGCGGCCAAAGTGGCTGACGAGGCCCGGCGGCTTTCCGATGCGCTTGCCGCCACAGAGCTGGTGCTGGCCCGTGAGCAACACCTCACTCAGCTGGATGGTCTTGCAGCTGCGGCCGCCCATGAACTTGGGACACCGCTTGCAACAATTACCCTAGTTGCGAAGGATTTGACCAAAGTTCTGCCCTCCGATGGTCAAGTTGGCGAGGATCTCGCACTGCTTTCTCAGGAAGTGCGGCGCTGCCGGTCAATACTTGGGAAGCTCGCCTCGCTTGGTGGAGATAACCCCGACCTTTTGAACAAAATGTCCATTACTCATCTGGTTGAGGAGGTGGTGGCTCCACTACGTCATTTCGGAGTGACAGTCAGCGTCATTCAATCCGGCTCAGACCCGGAACCGCACTGCCGTCGTAATCCAGGCATTTTGTATGGGCTCGGAAATCTTGTTGAAAATGCGGTCGATTTTGCCCGTAGCAGCGTCAAAATTGAGCTGCATTGGGATGAAGGACAAGTTCGGATCATGATCCATGACGACGGCCCCGGCTTCCAGCCCGAGGTCCTGGCTCGTTTGGGTGACCCCTATATATCGACAAAGGGTCCCGAGAGGCGTGCCAAGTCAACAGAAGGCGGCCTTGGCCTTGGTCTCTTCATTGCCAAGACTTTGCTTGAACGGTCTGGGGCGAGCGTGGCCGTCAAAAATCATCCGATAGCGGGCAATGGTGCTCAAATAGCAGTTGTTTGGACACGCTCCAGTTTTGAACCGGATGATCACGATCTAGAGCGTATCGAGCTGGCAGCTAAAAATCCTGCGATCCAGGCCTATATTCAAGCTAAGGCAAGGACGGAAACATGATTGAAATCTCATCTGCGACAGCTGGACCCGAAGAGCTAACCGCTGCCATTGAACGTACACTTTTGATTGTCGATGATGATCGACCTTTTTTAAATCGTCTCGCGAGGGCAATGGAAGGCTTTGGTTTTCGCGTGACCATGGCTGAAACTGTTGCCGACGCCATAGCCGCCATCCGGAGCGCAGCTCCGAATTTTGTCATCACAGACATGAGATTGACGGATGGAAACGGCCTTGATGTGATTTCTGAATTGAAAAATGTCAGGCCAGATGCGCGAGGCATTGTGCTTACAGGCTATGGAAACATTGCCACTGCCGTGACAGCCGTCAAGCTCGGCGCGTTTGACTATCTCGCAAAACCTGCTGAGGCCGATGAGATCTATAAAGCGCTCATGGCGGTTCGACATGACAAGGCCGAACTGCCTGATAACCCCATGTCTGCAGACAGAGTCCGATGGGAACATATTCAACGGATCTACGAACTCTGTGGACGAAACGTTTCCGAGACGGCCCGGCGTCTAAACATGCATCGGAGGACCCTGCAGCGTATTTTAGCCAAACGAGCTCCGCGTTGATCAATGCTGATCGAAGTCTTCGAGCTTATGGAAGCAAGCTTTCGCTGCTATTCCGATAGGAAGTAATATGATCTTCCGGGCTGTCGGTGAGGACCGATTTTCCGGAAGATTTTGACCCTTGCTGCATCGGATCGATCAGCTGGGCACTGATCGATTCAGCCTTGTGGAAATTCGGAGGTTTCTTCTGAAACGGTCAGTTCCCAAGGCGGTAGTGGGAGTTTTCATCGATCTTTGTCGGTCTTGAAGGGCGCGTATTTAAGCTCCACTTGCATGGACCCCTTGCATCACAATTTCTATACATGCAATTTATTATCTGAGATGAACTTTCTTAAAGCTTGGCAACTATGAATCCGCTCTTCTCAGAACTTCCGACGACGATCTTTGAGGAAATGTCGTCTCTTGCCCGACAGCATCAGGCAATCAATTTGGGACAGGGCTTTCCTGATGGGGCAGGGCCTCATGACATTCGCGCCAAAGCTGCCGATGCCGTCCTTCATGGATATAATCAATATCCTTCAATGTTGGGATTGCCTGAGCTACGAGAGGCGATTTCCGATCATTATGGTCGCTTCCAGAATTTGAATTTGGATCCAAATAGCGAAACAATGGTCACCTCGGGCGCCACGGAAGCGTTGACAGCCTCCATTCTCGCTCTTGTAAAGCCGGGCGATGAGGTTGTCCTTTTTCAGCCTATGTATGATTCTTATCTTCCAATGGTGCGATTGGCTGGCGGTGTCGCAAAGCTGGTCACTCTTAAACCACCGAATTGGAACTTTACGCAATCAGACCTCGAAGCGGTTTTTTCAGAAAAAACACGCGTCGTTATTCTCAATTCCCCCCTAAATCCAACTGGAACTGTCTTAATGAAAAGTCAGTTGGAATTGCTTGCATCATTTTGCATTCGATTTAATGCTGTCTGCATTAGCGACGAGGTATGGGAACACGTCGTTTTCACTGGCCATGAGCATAACTCAATTATGTCGGTACCCGGAATGCGCGGGCGAACCATCAAAATAGGCTCAGCTGGAAAAATGTTTTCACTGACTGGTTGGAAAGTCGGGCTTGTTTGTGCCGCTCCTGATCTATTGAAGGTTGTTTCAAAAGCTCATCAATTTCTCACCTTTACTACGCCCCCTAATCTTCAGGCCGCTGTCGCTTTTGGTCTGAGGAAAGAAGCTGCCTATTTTGAAGAGATGAGATCGGGCTTGGAACGCAGCCGTGATCGCTTGGCGAATGGACTTCGACATCTTGGTTTTGAAGTATTGCCCAGTCAGGGAACTTATTTTTTGAATGTTGATATTGGCACAATTGGAGAGACAGACGACCAAGAATTCTGCAGGCGATTGGTCATTGAGCACGGGGTGGCTGCGATACCATTATCGGCGTTCTTTGCCGAAAACACTGTTCGAACCGTCATCCGCCTTTGTTTTGCGAAGCAAGATCATGTGTTAGATGATGGACTTGAAAGATTTGCTCAAGCCATAAGACAATGATGGAGAATTCGATCATGCAAAAGTTGTTTTTTGCGGTCGCCTGTCTCGTGGGGATCCTTCTTCATTGTGAAAGCATAAAAGCGCAGACCCGAGTCGTGAATGTCTACAATTGGTCTGACTATATTGATACACGCGTGCTCGATGATTTCACGCGCGAGACTGGCGTTAAGGTTGTATATGATACTTATGATTCCAACGAGACGCTAGAGGCCAAGTTACTTGCCGGCAAAACGGGATATGATGTTGTGGTTCCCTCTGCCACCTTCCTGCAGCGTCAAATTCAGGCAGGAATTTATCAGCCTCTCGACAAGGGGAAGATCCCTAATTTATCGGGCGTTTGGCCGGAGGTGGCACAACGTTTGGCCTCGTATGATCCCGAGAATCGATTTTCTGTAAACTATATGTGGTTTACGACAGGTATCGCCTTTAACTCCGAAAAAATTTTGCAACGCCTGGGTCGAACGCCGGATTCTTGGGACATCATATTCAAGCCTGAACACATCAAAAAAATCGCAGATTGTGGGATTTATGTCCTCGATAGTCCCGAAGATATTTTTTCGGTCGCTTTGCGTTTTCTCGCTTTGGACCCCAATTCAAAAAGACAAGAAGACATAAGGAAGGCTGCGAATGCCTTGTCTCAGATTCGTCCTTACATCAAAAAATTTCATTCCTCGGAATATATAAACGCGCTCGCAAACGGCGATATATGCTTGGCAATAGGCTGGGCTGGCGATTCATTTCAGGCGCGCGCGCGTGCATTAGAGGCAAAAAAAGGAATCGACATCGCTTATGTGATTCCTAAAGAGGGAAGCCTCATGTCATTTGATAATTTTGCAATTCCGAAAGATGCACGGAACGTGGAAGAAGCCCATATATTTATCAACTTCATGCTACGACCGGATATCGCCGCGAGGAACAGCGCCATCACAAATTTCGCCAATAGCGTCATTACATCCAAGCCGCTGTTGGACCAAAGGGTCCTGAAAAATCCTTCGATTTATCCCGACGATGCAATTATGGCGCGCTTGTTTACTGTTTCGCCATATGATGGACAAATACAGCGCGTCGTGACCCGTGAATGGACACGGGTCAAGACGGGCCGCTGACTTTATTGGGTCATTCGATCAGGAGACGGGCCCGGTCGGCCAGATGTTTTGGTGTCGACAAAACATCTTTGACGATTTTCTGTATTTCGACGCCGCGGACAGGGTCGACGTCAATATTGGAGGCCAGCGCTTCTTTCAGAAACTCCGGATCCTTCATGACTGCATCAAATGCATCACGCAGGGCCTTAACGCGAACCTCGGGAACACCGGGTGTCGCGGCGAGCGGTCGTCCTAACTTGGTTCCAGATACAAGCAGTTCGACAATTCGGCGGTTATCGGCGTCTGGTACGACTTCCTCAATTGAGGGAACGTTGGGGAGGTCTTTGGCTCTTGGTCCTGCCTGTACAAGAATGTGTATGTCCTTATTGCGCAGCCATTCGGGTTTAGTGACTTTCCAGCTGGACCAAGTGTTGTTCCGTGCGCCTACCTCACCCCGCTCCATAGCAAGATTGATATCGCTTCCACCGGGATATCCCGTAACGATTTTGAATTTCGTGCCCGCAAACTCATTTAAGATTGCAGGAAACATATAGGTAATCGCTCCGCGCCCGGTTGCACCTACGATGATTTCTTTTTGACGAGCTTCTTCGAATGTTTGAACGCCGGTGGTTTTCCAAACCGTCATTGTTTCGATTGTCGGGCAGATCGATCCGATCCATGCAA